>WNGD01000256.1_pt1 | contig 53921 bp, 36 predicted proteins | sample 5400671 | NCBI WGS metagenome assembly WNGD01 (sample SAMN13153369, study PRJNA577476) | soil metagenome | isolation source: 40 cm soil or saprolite under grassland replicate 2 | place: USA:California | collected 2016-06-15 | reverse complement strand
TGCAAGCTGTCCAAGACCTCAACCCATTGAAATCTGCTTTGAGGGAGAAACCTGAACGCTTGTCTATCCTTCGATCAGATACAGGTCTTCATGAAAAGAAGCAATCTAACTCAGCTTTTTCGCCTTTTTCAACAGGCTGACCCATTTTGCGACGTACTGTAACAGGGGTGGAGAGGTAAATTCGCTGCGATAAACTCGTGTCAAGAGCTCCTAGGAACGTTCTCCACCCCTGTTAAAAAGCATATTCTGCCAGAGTGATATTTATGTGTTGTAGTATCCTTAAGCGCTGCGTATAGTGCTGTGTGGGATGTAATTTTGACACGCGTTTCCGTACTACCGAGGGCTGAGGGGATGAACGGGCTTATGAGTACTGTACGGACGAATCTCGGTGATACCCTTCTTATCACATATTTATGGACGAAACTTGGTGGTACCCTGGACTGGTCTGGCAGATTCAGGCCGTTACGGCTACCGCCAATGGCTTAGCGTACTTTATTTTCCGTTTCCTGAGGGGAGCCCACACTAAGCACGTCGTCTAAGTGATCACTGCAACAACAGATTGAGATAAACTGTAAGCAGAAGGAGACGGCGATGGCTCAGTTCATTAGCGAAGACAAGAAACAGCAGATCATTCACGACATACGGGATGAAGGCAAACGGGTGGTTGATGTCAGTATTGCGCATAACGTCAGTACGAAGACTATTTACCACTGGCTCAAAAACGGTATCGCCGGTGACCGCCGGGGCCTGGAGATCGCCCGGCTGAAACGAGAGCTTGTCCAAGGTCATTTAGGTTGTAGGTCATCTATTAGCCAGCCATAAGCAGTCTTTCCTTGGGAGTCTGTTGTGAGCATTTTCTTGAACCTCACTCCATAATTAGATGTGCCAGTTGAACGTTGCACCGTTAAATCTCCTGTGGCTGTATCTCCTGATATGTTGACATTAGATAACGTGCATTGAGCATTAAAATCCATTCCGTTCCATTGGTTTGTAAAGTCTGAGCTAGAAACCTGATTCTTAAAACTCTCTGTTGTTAACAGTTGATACGCCCAATCAGCCCTATTTAATTTAGACAACTGACAAAGATCAATAATTGTGGCTCCAGGCGAGTACGTCGGTATTTGTGTCGGGGAAGAACCGGGTCCACTTGAACTGGGTCCACTTGAACTGTGAAGTAATGAAAATGCTTGCCAGATAAGAAAAGCAAAAATAGCAACGAGTATGATTGCTACGAGGGCTACAATTTCAGGACGACCCTGAATATTCTGAATAAGATCCCTTCCTGCCGCATCACGCCGGCCTACTATATCAACAATATTCCCTCCTGCTCTATTGTTGATATAGTAGGCCGGCCGAAGAATGTCAGGGTCCCTGTCCGCTTGTACTTTCTTGATCTCTTCATGCAGCTTTGCTTGCAGTTTTGGAGAAGTGGGATTTTTCTCAAGATCATCAACTGCTTTGAGCAACCCGTATCGAGCGCTATATTTTCGAGCGAGCATTGACTTGAGCGCTTTATAGGCATCAACAACACCTTCTTTGCCCACCTCGGCCAGACCAGATGTGAGGGCGGCGATAATAGCGGCGGTAATAGGGTCCATGGTGATCTCCCTCTCCCGTATCAACGAGTAGAAGAATCATAAACCTGAAATGACTAACACCATATATACGTCAGCATACGAAAAATGTTGCATACAGGTATTACGCGTTTGCCAAGTACCCTCTCGTTGCCGATCGGCTAATCGCGGCTTTCTGTTCGTACCACGTTTCGCCAGTCTGCTGTCGAATCCTCTCGAGTTTCAGAAACGCGACTATGCTGCTAAAAATATCTTTTTCATAGCAAAAAGCTAGCGAGCGGTATTTTATAGGAACTCATTGACAGATAACTAACTTTGTACTAATAATGGTAGGACTCCCTTATCTGGCGGACGTGCATAAGACCCCCTTTCGCAAACGAAGCAAGGGGCGAGATTGTGGCGGAGAAAGCGAGGAAGGAAGTTGGTCCGCTCTCTTTGGGCGACCTCGCCGCGATGGTTCGACCCAAGGTGGCGGAGCGATCCGATAGGTCAGCACCTCGCGCATGCTCCAGATGTGATCCGTCAGATCAGAGGCCATCGCAGGGGTGATCAAGGCATCTTCTTTGCTCCCCTGATCTTTGGCTCGCACCTGATCCGCCAGGTGACGATCACGCCTCAGACTGACCACCCCTCCCAACCACAAGCGGGTCGAAACCATCATGGCCATCGCCATCCAGGGGATCATTTTGCAGCCTTTCGCCCGGATCTCGTCGGCCTGAACATGTTGCAGATCCAACTGCGCTTGCATCACCTGATCCTGGTGGACCTTTTGGCAATGCACTCCCGCTCGTTCTTGCCATCGAGCTACGGTCCGTTCGTCCAGATCAAGCGCATGGACAATCGCTTGAGGCGGACACCCATACGCTAACAGCGTGACAACGATCACGATCAGTTCCTTCGGTTTGCGCAGACCCTCAAACATCGTTCCTCGATGAGCGTTGAACGTCTTTTTGCACAGTTTACATTGATATCGCTCACGAGCTTTTCCATGGCTGACGATGTTGCCTGCTCCCATCTTCCCTCTTGCAGGACCATCTTCGTTCGGGCAAAATAGCAACGATGCATCTTTCAGTGATTTTGTGTTCTTCATATCTCACAGAATACTGATTGATGCCCTTTTTCAAAACTCAGCAGAACTTCCGTCCACCAGATAAGGAAGTCCTACCGGATTAGTGCGGTGGCTGTTTTTTACGTGATATACTAACCGAAATTTATATAAGCTGAGCACCATCAGGAGTGCCTCAGTGTCTATACGCGAAGCATTCCTGATTCGTGTTTTTATGAAGCCAGGCTGAAACTGTGAATGTTTACGATAACGTTATCGGGCTGCCGTACAGTGTCTTTGTATGCAAGGGAGAACGTCATCTTAACAGGTGTATAGGTATCTAAACAAAACGATTGGGCCTTCCTCTCGCAGGCGCGCCTCTCGCCATCACCACCTCCTCGCCAGTCCACAAGCAACGAATAGTTTTTGAAGGCTCTATCGAGATATTGATCACAAGAAAAACATCCCACGGCGCGTTCATGAAGTGTACATGTTGTAGGAACTGGTGTATAATGCGATTGCAGGCAGACAATGCCGGGCAACATTTTATTTAGACCAGAACCTTTGTTATAATTCAAAGAACTATTTCTTCATCTCTTACTAAGGCACAGCATCAAGGAGCGCGAACTTACTGATGCGCTTCTCCCCCTCGGGGGTTTGTTGCCAGGCAGCGAGAAAGGAGTGGCGGCGTTCTCTCCCCAGCGCATTAACACTGGAGAGGGAACGCTGCAATATCTGATGATAGAAACCGTTCCGTCAGGTACCGTACTTCACGGGCGCTATCGCATCGAGCGCGTCCTGGGCAGCGGAGGCTTCGGCCACGTCTACCTGGGAGTAGACCTGGCAACGAACCAACAGTATGCCCTGAAAGAATACTTAGTGACCGGCAGTAATGCACAGGAGCAACTGAAACACGAGGCGACAGTGCTGAGCCGGCTGCACCATCCGCATCTTCCCGCGTTCCAGGATGCTTTCATTGAACGCGGGCGCTACTATGTTGTGCTCAATTATATTGAAGGCAACGATCTGACCGATATCATCCGCATCGCTCGCCAGCGCAACGAGGCGGTGCCTGTCGCGCAGGTCATGGGCTGGCTGCTGGCAATCTGCGACGCAGTAATGTTCCTGCACACTCAGCAGCCATCGGTGATCCACCGCGACATCAAGCCCGATAATATCCGCATCACTTCCAATGGAACGGCGATTCTGGTGGATCTGGGCAACGCGAAGGCGGCGGCTGATGGCGCCCGCACTCTCTTCTTTATCCGTCACCAGGGTACCCCAGGCTACGCGCCGCCCGAGCAGTATCCCGGCGGTAGTGGCACAGATACCCGCTCAGATGTCTATGCGCTGGGAGGAACGCTCTATTTTGCCCTGACGGCACATGAGCCACCCAGTGTTTCTACGCGCAATCAGGCCGTTCAGCAGGGCCAGCGCGATCTTCCGACTTTACAGGAGCGCCTGACGAACAATCCGCCCGAGACCAATCCCGAGGAGAATCCGGTTCGTCAGTTCCGACTGGGCGTTACGAAACCTGCCAGGCCGGCGCCACGCCATTCAAAACACGTCGCTCAGCTCGGCGCACTGCCACCGGAACTGCTCCAGCAGCTCGATCGCATCATTCAGCGCTCAATGGCGCTCAAGCCGAAGGATCGCTACCAACACGTTGCGGATCTTGCGAATGAACTCAAGCAGGTCATGAGAGCGCTGCCAGCACCTACACCACCCGCCCCACCGCCGGGATCACGCCCACCAGATCTCAATAGTACGCAGCCTGACCTGCCAATGCTCTATGAAGCATTGCAATCGGCTAAAGACAAGAACAACCAGGGAGGGCAGGGGACGCAGAATTCGTCTCCTCCCTCCATACCTGGACAGCCTGCCACGGTCTCAACGCCTCCGACAAGCGGCAATTGTCCCCGTTGTAACGCACCCATTCATCCACAGGCAGCGTTTTGCCCTCGCTGCGGAGCGGCATTGGGAGGTCCCACTGTACAGAATAGAGTTTCCAGCGCCGGCAACAGCTTCATCAATGCGGGGGACCAGACGATGATCATCACGCCACCAGGAAAGTTCATACAGACGGCAACTACTGACGCGAATAGAGCGCCGTCCGCACCTGATCCCACTTCCCAGCCAGGACGCACTGCCTATCAAGGACAGCAGATGCCCAATATTTCAGCTATTGCACAGGCATCTACCGCTCAGGGCAATGCTGTCCTCAATGGCAACACACCGCGAAAAGGTTCGCTAAACAGAGGCGCATCATCTAAGCCTGACGTAGATATCAGACTGTTCATTGCTTTAATCATCGTCGTCGTCGTGCTGGTCGCTATCGCCGTAGTACTCCTCGTTCACTAGCTTCACACCTATTCCCACATCTCGGCGAGAGAGCGACGCACACGAACCAGCCACGCCGGGAGGGACGCAGCCCAGGAGAGACGCTCCATCACATCCTCGCTCAGGGTCTTGTCGAGTTCCCCTTGCACATAGAAGAGATCTTCAAGTGGACCGTTCACGGTCGCAATGGGCGAGATCAGCGCTAAGGCGTCGCCTAGCAGCGCAGCCTCGCCCCGCACAGGTGGGTAGACCTCTGCATAGGCTTGCAAGAACAGACGCGCACGTTCAGGTTCAAAGCCACGCTTTACCAGGGGCCGCGTCAGACCGCTGCCAGACTCCCACTGCAGCGCGCTGAAGTAGAAGAGGGCGTAGGCAACCTCGAAGATGCGCTTCTCCCAGCGCGATGCCGCGAGACCCATGACGGCAGCGACGTCGAGGTCGCCGAAGCGCAGGTTGAGCGCGTGATAATCACCGTGAATATGAAATTCTGGCAAGGAGCTGCGTCCCGCGCCGAGTGACATCATAGCGGTGGGCAGTACAGCCTCCCACTGATCGGCCCAATTCGAGAGGGCGGCGGACAGGGCATGGATGCTATTCTCGTCCGCACGCGTGCGCGCCATGTTGAGATAGCTCTGCACCACCGCGCCTATATGTGCCTCGGGGGGCCAGCGATGTTGCTGACCTTTATACTGTAAAGAAGCCTGGTGAATACGACCCAGCATCCGGCCTGCATACTCAATCCAGTTCAGGCTGCGTCTATCCGTCGTGCTGAACAGCTCGCCGCCAGACCATTGTTGCAGTTCGAAGGAGTCCTCCTCGATCGTCACCGCGGCCTCGCCCCGCGGCGTCAGCCGGAAGTCGGGAATGGGGATGCCGGCCTGCTGAAGGTAGCGCTGGAAAGCATAGCGATGACTCAGGTCTTCGCCCAGCATACCCTCGGGTCGCTCTCGCAGCACATAGCGCTGCCCCTGCACATCGATGAGCAGGCTCAAATTTTCGGTGGACTCTAACGGTCCAAGATTCTGCCACTCGTCGATGCCGAAGGCATGCATAACCTCGTTGAGATCGAGCAGATCATCAGAAACCTCCTGCGTCTCCTGATGATCGTGCTCGTGAAAAAATTCGTGCATCATGTGCTTTCTGGACGCTTCCTGAGCTTGCGGTTAATGGCTCTCAGACCTCGATCGGCAGGTCGCGACGACTGCCCCATTCGTTCCAGGAGCCATCGTAGTTGGTCAGGTTGGGATATCCCAGCATGGCCAGGCTGAACAGGACAGAGGTCGCGGCGACTCCACCGTTGCAGTACGCCACGACGTGCTGCTCCGGCGCGACGCCCGCCGTTGAGAAGACGTGCGCCAGTTCGTCGTTGCTGCGGAACGTGCCGGTCGCCGGGTCTATAAGCTCCTCGCGCGGTATATTGAGCGCACCTGGAATATGGCCGGGGCGCGGGGCGCCCCGCACGATCTTGCCGCTATACTGTCCGGTGTCGCGCGCGTCGATCAAGTTCACCCCCTCCTTGCCGAGGAGCGCCAGCACATTCTGCGCGGTGGCGCGCAACTGCGGCTGCACTTGCGGCGTGAAGGTCACAGGCGCATACGCGGGGATGCTGGTCTCCAAAGAACGCTGCTCACGCTGCCACTTCGGGAATCCGCCGTTGAGAACAACTACCTGGTTGTGCCCGTAGTAGTTCAAGGCCCACCAGAGACGTGTAGCGAACTGAGAGGCAGGATGTGAGTCATAAGCGACAACCAGGTGCTGATCGCCGATGCCGAGCTGGCCGAGTACCTCCGCAAAACGCTCAGGGGGCGCGACCTGGGCCTCCACCTCGTCGTCGGGATCGATAATGTCGCTGCTCCAGTCGATGTAGAGCGCCCCCGGAATATGCCCCCGCTCGTACTCCGCACGCGCGCCGACATACTCCGCATCCTGGATGCCATCATGCTCGACAGTGCGCACATAGCCGCGCATATCGACGACGCGCAGGTGCGGATCATTTACATGTTCGGCTAGCCAGGAGGTCTCGACTAAAAATTTATGTCGTTCTGTCTGCATATGAAATCCACACTTACGAGAACAGGCCGGCGGCGTCAGGATTGTCGGTGCTGACGAAATGGGCCGGTGCGCCGAAGATAGTACGCAGCGTTACCTTGAGGATGCGCATCGACGCGTTAGGTGTCTGGGTCGTGACGAAGCGCTGCACCTGCAGGCCGAGCGGACGCGCCAGCACCAGGGCGGCGGTCGATGCCAGAATCACATTGTTGGCGGTGCTGTAAGGACGGCGCATTTTCGCAACGGCCATGGCCGAGAGACCCGTCAGCATGCCGGCCACCGCAAGATTGGTGCCGCAGCGCTCGTGTACAGCCAGTTCGGGCGACGTGGTACGCAAGAGCTCAAGCGCCTCCTGGGCCGTAGGAAGAATCGCCTCGGTCGGCACATCGCCGAATACGAAGAAGCCCGCCGCGAACGAGATGCCGGAGAGCCGCACATCGGGATATTTCTTCGAGAGCAGGACAATTGTGGCATGCTCCAACGCATGGTTTTGCTTCACTGCCGGGCCCAACAGAAACTGCTGCGCAACCTGTACGACAGGGTTTATGGAACTCATAGTATGGTCCTTCCTGGATTAGGAGACTGCGGTCAGCCAAGGCCGCAGGTAACCACTATTCACACTGTATACATTTGTATACGTTTGCTAGGAGCCGTAGGTGATATTGAAGACGACGACCTCATCGCCAAAGTTGATTATGTCACCATCGGTCAAACCGACGGGCTGAAAAATTCTGTTGCCGTTGAGCAAGGTGCCATTAGCGCTGCCCAGATCCTCCAGGTACCAGCGACCATCGGAGAACCAGAGCCGCGCGTGACGACGCGAGACGGTGCGCCCCGAGATCACCAGATCGTTGCCATTTGTGCGCCCGATGGTCGTTACATCCTGATGGAAACGGTACGAGCGCCCGGCCATCGGCCCGTTCTGTATAAAGAGACGGGCAAGCACCGGGCGATCATTGGGTCCCAGATAACGATCAGCACTTGCACGCTTGTTCGATAGATCATCGCCACAGGTCGTGCAGTACAGGCGCGAACTCGGGTTGGCCGCGCCACAACGGAAGCAGGTAATCATAACGGCGGGCGGCGAGCTGGGATAGGACGGCATATTTCCGGCATATGACGGGTTGTTGATGCGACCGCTCTGATTACCCTGCCCATAGGCATTGGGGAGCGCCTCCGAAGGAGAGCCATTCATGTCAACCGATGCGATCGACGGCATCCCGCCACGCCAGCGCGGCATAACCAGATTGGAGGCCGCCAGGGCGCTCGTCAGGGCATCGATCAAAACGTCCGCCGATTGATAACGCTCACCCGGTTGTTTAGCCGTCATCTTTACCACGACGCGGGCTATCGGTTCGGGAACATTGTTATCGACCGTCATTCTCTCGACCGGCAGCGGGTCATGCAGGTGCTTGACGGTAATGGTCAGTGGACTGTCGGCGGTGAAGGGGACATGGCCTGTCAGGCAATGAAAGAGCACGATGCCCAGCGAATAAAGGTCGCTACGCCGATCTACGGCCTGCCCGGTCCCCTGCTCTGGCGACATATATTGTGGAGTGCCGATACCCGTGCCGACGCGTGTGAGGTTGGTTGTCGTCTCCAGGAGTTTGGCGATACCAAAGTCCGAGAGCAACAGGTGTCCGTCCTTGCGCACCAGCATATTCGCGGGCTTTACATCCCGATGCACGATGCCATTGCGGTGAGCACAATCCAGTCCCTCCGCCGCCTGAATGACAAAATCGATGGCCTCCGCTGGCGGCAACGCACGGCGGAGACGATCCTTGAGCGTTCCACCGTCAACGTACTCCATCACGATATAGGTGATGTTGTCTTGCTCACCGAAGTCATGGATCTGCACGATATTTGGATGGGCCAGCTTCGCAACGGAGCGAGCCTCCTGAATAAAGCGCTTCACAAAGACAGGGTCCTGCGCATGATAGGCGGGCAGCACCTTAATAGCGACATAGCGATCAAGAGTGCGCTGATATGCTTTAAAGACGGTCGCCATTCCGCCAACGCCAATACGTTCGACTATGCGAAACTGGCCCAGCTCCCTGCCGACCAGCTTATCCATATCAGCATTGCTATTTACCTGGCGAGGATAATTGTTTCCTGGTTGCATAACCGTTCTCCACTACTTAGACGTGTATGGACAGGCCATACCGCTGGTTGGTTCCTGCTTCACTCAGAACAGTTTCACCCATACCACTGTATGGGCCAGCGCTCCTCTGTCCACAGGCGTTTTGCGTGTCGATGGAACTCACCGCCACGTTTCTGATATTTTTCGCGGCATTGTAGTCTCGATCCGCGACATAGCCGCAATCCAGGCAGACGAACACCCGATCCGATAAGGTGAGTCCTTCATCTCTCCACTTGCAACAAGAACACGTCTGAGATGAGGGATAGAAACGATCTACGATCACGAGGTGAACGCCGTACCAGTTCGCCTTGTACTCCAGCTGTCGTCTGATTTCCCCAAAGTTGCTATCACTGACCGCCTGTGCCAAACAATGGTTCTTCAGCATGCCGCTCACATGTAAATCTTCGATCGCTATCAATGCGTGGTTTTTGCAGAGGGAGCTGGTGAGTTTGTGAGCAGCATCCTTACGAATGTTGGCAATGCGTGCATGTGTTTTCGCCAGTGTCTTACAGGTCTTTGCGCGGTTTTTACTGCCCTTTTTGCGCCGTGACTTTTGCCGTTCCAGGCGTCTCAATTTCTTCTGAGCATGCTTGAGTGCGCGTGGGTTCTCAAAGGCGGTCCCATCCGAGCAGGTTGCGAGCGTCTTAATGCCCAGGTCTACACCGATAGCCGATGGAGCGGTCTTCTGATCCGCCAGCCTGAGCCGAAGGCTAGAAGCGGCAGCTTCGTTGGCTGGCGGAATAAGGGTAGGTACTGGTTTCTTCTGTTCCTCTTCAACCTGGATACTGACAAACCAGCGTCCTGCTTGTTCGCTCACGGTGGCAGAGAGGACCTTCGCATCAGTCGGAATGAAATGGTGCTCGTGCAAACGCAGACGGCCCAGGCGAGGTAACTGCACGGCATCAGGAAAGATTTTGATGGAGCCTGTCAAGCGGAAGGAGCCGATACCCTTGCTCTTTTTCTTGAAGGTCGGAAACCCAAGCTTGCCTTTCCATTTGCCCTGTTTCTTCAGTTCCACGCGGCGAAAGAAGTTTTTGTATGCCTTCTCTAAGTCCCGTAGCGCCTCTTGAGGTGCGCACTTCGATACCTCGTACATCCAGGGATAGTCTGTCGGCTTCAGTGTGTTGAGATCACGATGCAGCTCGATAGCTGAGGGACGTTTCCCAGTAACGCGGTACATCTCAACCGAACGAGCAAGCCCCCAGTTGTAAGCGAAACGGGCTGCACCTGCATGCTTCAAACAGGCAGTGCGTTGCTTGTTATTGAGGTCTAGTTCGGTCTTGTAGCCGCGTACCACGTGCATAGTTATTCTTCCTTCATCGCCTGTTCGACACAGTGCTTGATCTTCTCTGCGCGGAGCTTTGACGTTCTCCTGCCAGAGAGACGACTTGCCGTGCTCGTTATCACGGCAATGAAGTCATCGACCAGATCATTGTCCGTGTCGCTCGGAAAGATCAACTCTAAGCGGCGTCCTTGCATCTGCATGAGTTGCTCGATAGAGCTAAAACCGAACTCTTTGCTCCTGCCATTCTCTTTCATGAAATCCCTACCCCGGCACTCTCTCATGAGAGAGTGCTCCATTCTTCGCCAGTTTATACGTGCAGCGTTGCGACTTTGCTCTAGAGGCAGAAACAGGCCACGTTATAGAAGAACAATGCTGTCTTGCACCATCCTGATTATACAGGCATCTTCGCTTTCTGTCGAGAGACAAATTTCTGCGCTCTCCACTTTGACCCTATCCTTCCAACAATAATGTCTCCGGGTCCTCTATAAGCTCCTTGATTCTGACCAGGAAACGCACTGCCTCGCTCCCATCGACGATGCGGTGATCGTAGGAGAGGGCGACGTACATCATTGGTCGGATGACTACCTGCCCATTGAGCGCGATGGGTCGTTGTTCGATCTTGTGCATACCAAGAATACCGACCTGTGGCGCGTTCAGAATGGGCGTCGAGAGCAGCGAGCCGAAGACGCCGCCGTTGGTAATGGTGAAGGTGCCACCCTGCAACTCTGCCAGGGTCAGCGACCCTTCGCGCGCGCGCTTTGCCAGGTCCGCGACCTCACGTTCGATCTGGGCAAAGCTCTTGCGATCGGCCTCGCGCAGTACTGGGACCACGAGCCCCTCCTCAGCACTCACGGCGATGCCGATGTCGTAGTAGTGCTTGATGATCATCTCGTTGCCCTGAATCTCTGCGTTGAGCCGGGGCTGGGTCTTCAGGGCGCCCACGACGGCTTTGGTGAAGAAGGACATAAAACCAAGCGAGACGTTATGCCGCTCTTTGAATGAGTCTTTGCGCCGCGCACGTACCTCCATGACCGCGCTCATATCGATCTCGTTGAACGTGGTAAGCATGGCGGCATTATGCTGGGCCTCGACGAGGCGCTGTGCGATCGTCTGGCGGCGCCGCGTCATGCGAATACGCTCCTCGCGATCGCTCTGAACGGGCTGCGTGGGTGGCACGGGTTGAGCTGGCGAAACAACCGGAGATTCGGCTGGTCGCAGAGCCTGCGTTGGCGGCGTTAATCGGGTCGCCTCCGTCCCTCCCTGTTCTACATCTTGCGTAGGCTTCACACTTTGTCCCATATAATTGATGACGTCCTCCCTGGTCACGCGTCCATGAGGACTACTTTTCTTGACCTGGGAGATATCGATATTGTGCTCCTCTGCAATGCGACGGGCCAGTGGGGATGGCGGTCTCTGTATCTCGTGTGCAGCGGCTGGCTGCACAGGCTGCAACTGCCCGGTACGCTGATCCTGCTTTACGACCTGCGGCCTCGATAGCTGTCCCGACTCGACGGAGGAGATCTTGTTTGTGGCGCTGTTCGCAGATGTGCCTCTGGTGCCCCGGTCGGTCCTGGCGGAGGGCGCCTCTTGCGCTGCCTCACCAATAACGCCCAGCACCTCGCCGACCGCGACCGTATCGCCCTCCTGCTTGACGACCTTTTGTAGGATGCCATCCTGCTCGGCGTTGACCTCGACATTGACCTTGTCGGTCTCCAGTTCGACGAGGGTCTCGCCGCGATGGACAGCATCGCCCTCTTTCTTGAGCCACGAGGCTATGGTGGCATCGACGATCGACTCGCCCAATGCCGGTACACGAATCTCAGCGGACATGTTCACCTCCCGGCTGCTTCAACGGAAAGCCGGAGGCTTCCGCGATGATATATTCTTGCTCCGCCATGTGCAGATCCCAGAAACCGGCGGCAGGGCTCGAGCGGTCGGGACGCGAGATGACGTGGAGTTTGAGTTTGTTTTCGATAAGCAGGGTCAAACGCGCGGCCATATACTTCCAGGCGCCCATATTGTGTGGCTCCTCCTGCACCCAGATGAGATCCTGGGCGCGCGGATAACCGGCGAGCACCTCTTGCAACTGCTTAGCCGGGAACGGATAGAGCAGCTCCAGGCGCAGGATGGCAGTATCCTCGCTCCGCGTGCGGCTTTCGTGCGAGAGCAGGTCGATGGCGATCTTTCCTGAGCACAGGATGATGCGCCGGATGCGCTCAGGATTGGCGCGAGCCTTGAGATCATCGATAACAGGCTGGAAGTGATCGTTCACCAGGTCCTGCAAGCGCGACGACGACAGTGGGTGACGCAACAGGCTCTTTGGCGTCATCACTACCAGGGGACGCGGACACGTCTGTAAGGTTGCAGCTTGCTGGCGCAGTAAATGGTAGTACTGCGCAGCGGTCGAGCAGTTGGCAACGCGCCAGTTCTCTTCGGCGGCCAACTGGAGATAGCGCTCCAGGCGCGCGCTCGAGTGCTCCGGCCCCTGTCCTTCATATCCATGCGGAAGCAGCATGATGAGCGACGAATCCTGGCGCCACTTGGCGCGACCGGAGGCGATAAATTGATCGATAATTACCTGCGCGACGTTGGCAAAATCGCCGAACTGCGCCTCCCACAAGACCAGTGTTTCAGGAGCGTGGACACTATAGCCGTACTCGAAGCCAAGCGCGCCCACTTCGCTGAGCGGGCTGTTATAGATCGAGAACGACGCGCGCGCCTCCGCAAGATGCTGCAAGGGGACATAACTATCACCTTGATCCTGCTCGTGCAGCACGGCGTGACGATGACTGAACGTACCGCGCTCCGAGTCCTGGCCCGTCAGACGGATAGGCGTACCTGCGGCCAGAATAGAGGCGAAAGCCAGCGCCTCGGCCTGTCCCCAGTCGATGCCACCCTCCGGCCCCAGCGTATTGGCACGCCGTTGCAAGGTGCGCATTAGCTTGGGATTGGGTAAGAAACCAGCGGGCCAGTCCAGCATCTCCAGGTTGAAGGTCATTAACTGCTCGGCAGAGACAGCGGCAGGCACGGTGTCCAGGAAGATATCGCTTGCATCTTCGTCATCTACCTGCGGTTCTACATTGTAGATGCCCTCGTCGGCCTCACCTTTGGCCTGCTCCAGCACCGCAAAGGCATCTTTCACTATTGCATCGGCCTCTCCCGATGCAATGATGCCAGCCTCCTCGGCGCGCTGAGCGTAGAGCTCGCGTACTGTGGGATGCGAACGGATAATCTCGTACATGCGCGGCTGCGTGAAAGCGGGTTCGTCGCCCTCGTTGTGGCCCCAACGACGATAGCCGATCAGGTCCACCAGGATATCTTTATGGAACTGGTCACGATAGGCATGGGCGATCCGCACCGCCGTCAGGCAGGAACGTGGATCGTCAGCATTCGCGTGAATAACGGGAATGCCGAAGCCCTTGGCCAGATCGCTGGCGAAATTAGTCGAGCGACTATCCTCCGATAGGGTCGTAAAGCCAACCTGGTTATTGGCGATGATATGAATAGTGCCGCCGACCCAGTAGCCGCGCAGGTGCCACAGGTTCATCGTCTCAGCAACGACACCCTCACCAGGGAAGGCAGCATCACCGTGGATAACGATAGGCAGCGTGCTATCGACATCCTGCAAGGGAAGACCCGTCGTCTGGCGTATTTCCTGCGAGGCGCGCGCCATGCCCTCGATCACCGGGTTGACGAACTCCAGGTGGCTGGGATTGGGCGAGAGTACGACTTTCATACTGACAAGACTACCGCCCAGCACGTTTTCAGCGCCCAGGTGATACTTGACATCACCCGTCCAACCGAAGCCGAAGGTGTCGGTCAGCGGCGTCCCTTCCTCATGTCGGGCGTGGGAGAACTCGGCCAGGATCGCGCCATATTGCTTCCCAAGCACATGCGCCAGCACATTGAGGCGACCACGGTGCGCCATACCGATAATGATCTCCCGTGTCTCGGACTCGACCGCGCCCTCGATAATCTCGTCGAGCATCGGTACCAGGACATCGAGCCCCTCGATCGAGAAGCGTTTCTGGCCGGGGAAGATCTGCTGCAGGTAGCGCTCAAAAACCTCGACCTGCGTCAGGCGCTTGAGCAACTTGCGCACCTCCGCCGCCGTCGGCGTCGTATGGTACAGGTTCAGACCAACCGCATCGCGCAACCAGCGTCGCTCATCAGAGCTTTTCACCTGATCGAACTCGTAGCTGATCGTGCCAGAGTACATCGCGCGCAGGGCATGAATCGCTTCAAGGGCGTTCCGCGCACCCTCGGCGGAGTGCCCACCTACGACGCTGGGAGGCAGTTGCGCCAGATCCTCCTCGGTCAGGCTATACGTCTCCAATTCCGCGGCAGGGTCGCCCGGCGGTTCGCTGCCCAACGGATCGAGCTGAGCGCCCAGATGCCCACGCTCGCGGATAGCATGCGCCAATGCGGATGCAGCAACGACACGCTCTATCTGCTCCCGCGTGGTCTGCGCACCGTTCTGCAGCGACTTTGGAGCAGGCTGCGGCGCGATCTGCAACGATGGCACCGCCCCATTCTGCGACCAGGTATCGAAGACGGCACGCGTGGCCGCATCGACCGCGACGGGGTTCTGCTTGTAGCGCTCGTAGAGATCGAGTACATACCCCGCGTTGGGGCCGTAAAATGATTCTAGATCGTACATTGTATTCCTCGATATAATCGCTGGCACTGGCGTACAATGATAGGACTGTGCCGTCTGAAACTGGCAAGATAGGTAATTTGCAGGCATCCAGCCTCCATTACCAGGAAGCGATCTCTTATTTTACATGAAAACTTCAGGTTAAATTTCAATTCGTAAATGAATAGTTAGCAGTTTGAATTTCTCAGGGCAAGCATTCTTACGATGTACAGATACCACTCCACATGTATTCTCTCCTGCTCAAAAAGTTTCTATTAAATTATATCATAAGACCGTCACGCTGATTATCGAGAAAAGCAGGGACACAGGGTCCCTTCAATTGGAGATAGTCTAAAATATAGAAAAGCGTTCGCTCTGGAGGGTGCCCCTTCGGGACAGCCCCCAGAGATGAGGAGTTACAACCCACTTGCCTTTAACCTGACGTCAACAGTGTTTTTACCTTTTCAGGCCTCTTTTCCCGATAGCACTATCTCATCCTGCGCGTAGTTCAGGGCAGCCTGAGCTGCGACGAGGCGAGCGATTGGCACACGGAAGGGCGGACAACTGACGTAGTCCATGCCAATTTTGTGAAAGAATTTGATACTCTCGGGATCGCTAGCAAGCATGCCAGAGAGGCCAAGCTCAAGGTGAGGGTTGGTCCTACGACCCTTTTCGGCTGCAAGTTGTATCAGTCGGCCTACGCCGTCTATGTCCAGAGTATGGAAGGGATTGGCAGGCAGGATCTGTACCCTGCCTTTCGAACCGGGTGCAGCCAGGCCTTTCACATACTGGAGCAGGAATTTATCTTCGGCATCGTCCCGGCTGAAGCCAAAGGTGGTCTGTGTCAAGTCATTGGAGCCGAAGCTGAAGAAGTCTGCGACGGTAGCTAACTGGTCAGCGGTGAGTGCAGCGCGTGGAAGCTCGATCATCGTACCAAATTTGTATTCGACGGCTGAGCTAACCTCGGCAGTGACTTCCTTGGCCACGGCTTCAAGCTGGCGACGGACCTCTTTCAATTCGCCCACGTGCGTGACGAGCGGAATCATGATCTGCGGCTGGAGTTTCCTCCCCTGTTTCGCCAATTCGGTCGCAGCTTCGAGAATGGCATGTATCTGCATAATATTGATCTCCGGGAAGAGGAGACCCAGGCGGCAACCACGTGTGCCAAGCATCGGGTTCGCCTCGCGTACAGCACCAACTGCTTCGAGCATCTCACGCTTCTGCGCGAGTTCCGGTGTATGCTCTCCCTTTATTTCCATACGAGTCACCTCGACGAGTAATTCGTGATAGGAGGGCAAAAACTCGTGAAGAGGCAGGTCAAGCAGGCGGATGGCAACGGGATAGCCTACGCCGGTTTCAGGATCAATCATGGCCTCAAAGATAGCTTTGAAGTCGCTGCGCTGGAAGGGAAGCAACTGGTCAAGAGCCGCCTGACGCTCTTGCTTACTCTGCGCCAGAATCATCTTCTGGACAATGGGCAGACGATCTTGCTCCAAGAACATATGCTCAGTACGGCAAACGCCGATGCCATATGCACCAAAGGCCACGGCTCGCCCCAGGTTGCGAGGATGATCGATACTGGCCCGGACACCGAGTTTGCGGAACCTGTCAGCCCAACTGAGAAGTTTCTGAAGTTCGGGTTCCTTATCGAAATCAGGGTGGACAGTCTCAATCGTGCCAGCAAAGACCTCGCCCGTCAGGCCATCTATGGAAATGTCATCTCCTTCCCGGATAATCTGCATCGAGTCGACAATCTGGAACAGCTTCTCCGCTTCGTTCACGTGGATAGTATGGCCGCCTACTACACAGGGAAGACCGAGCCCGCGTGCAATAACAGCCGTCTGGTCTGTCGCGCCCCCATGCGTGGTCAACACCCCCCTGGCAGCGATCATGCCATGAACATCATCGGAGGTTGCTTCGGGGCGTACCAGAATGACGTCTACCCCTGCTTTTTCCAGTTGTTCGGCACGATCTGCGTCGAAGACAACCTTGCCGGAAGCTGATCCGGGTGAGGCATCCACACCTCTTGCCAGGAGGCGTCCTTCCCTCCTGGCGCGCTCTTTGTCAGCCTCATCGAAACGAGGGAGTAACAACTGATCGACCTGGGAAGGATCAATACGGAGGACCGCCTCTTGCTCCGAGATCAAGCCTTCCTCTGCCATGTCGATGGCGACTTTCACCGCTACCGCTGCGGTACGGTAGGCAGAGTGCATCTGGAGCATGTAGAGGCGGCCCTTTTCCACCGTAAATTCCAGGCTCTGCATGTCACGATAGTGGTGCTCCAGGCGTTGCGCAATTTCCTGGAGCTCCTGGAAGACATGCGGCAGATCCAGCTCTAAAAACTGAAGTGGCAAAGAAGTAGTGGTGCGCGCCATTACGTCCTCACCCTGAGCACGAGGGAGATACCTGCCATACAATTGCCTCTCGCCTGTGCCAGGATTGCGGGTATAGGCCACCCCGGTGCCACTATCAGCGCTCATATTGCCGAAGACCATGGTCTGCACGGTGACGGCAGTCCCGGCAGTATGAGCAATCTTGTGAAAGTTTCGGTAGTTAATGGCACCCGTATTGTTCCACGATGAAAAGACAGCCTCGATGGCCTGCTGTAACTGCTGGTAAACGTCGTCTGGGAACGGTTTCCTCGTCCGGCGTTCAGCGATTTGTTTGAAAGCTTCAGCCAATTGCTTGAGGTCAGCGACGGGAAGTTCGACCGTTGATCTGGCACCCGCGCGCTCTCTATACTGGTTCGAGAGGCGTGCAAATTCTCCCGCCTCAACGTTGAGAACAATTTCGCTGAACATCTGGATGAAGCGGCAGTAAACATCATAGGCAAAACGTTCATTGCCAGTCAAAGTGACGAGTCCCCGCACGGTCTCGTCATTCATACCTAGATTAAGAACCGTATCCATCACGCCCGGCATAATGAATTGTGCTCCGGAACGTACAGACACGAGCAGCGGATTGTCTTTCCGCCCAAAGCGTTTGCCCGTTTGCTCTTCCACGATTTTCAGAGCGGCCAGCACCTGCTTCCACAGACCTTGCGGAAATTGCTGGCTCTCTTCGTAGTAGGCATTACATGTCCTCGTTGTGATAATAAAGCCGGGAGGAACTGGTAGTCCGGCGTTCGTCATCTCAGCAAGACCGACGCCCTTTACTCCTAGAAGGTCATACAGCCCTGCATGACCCTCATTAAATAAATAGACCCACTTCTGTGGAGACCGTTCTACAACGTCATCCAGTTCCGAGCCTGTATGCTGTCTAGCCATAAATAACCTCCTAAATCCTGACAAGGTTCTTCTTCTCAGTCCTGCCGACCGAAGTAGAAACTATAGAGCATTCCTTGCTGGTGCCTTTGCAGGACCGGGTCACAAGGTCGAAAACGGCGTTGAGAGGCATAAGTTACTACAAGTCCGAACTACAGAGTCGAATAAGAGGGATTCGGGTGACACTTCAATTGTAGGATACAAAGCGCCTTTTGTACATAGTTATTGACCAGTTTTTTTCACAAACAACCGAGCAATAAAACAATAATACATCAGTGCCCCTTTCTGATACGCGTTCTGACAGAGGAGCTCTTATTTTGCGAGGATTCCTCCTAAAAGGATGGAGGCCCGGTATTTTTTGCGGCTTGCCAGAAACAACGTTCTCTGGTATTATAGAGGACAGCAGGAGGTTTCACACAAGCCTCAAAGTCAGGATACAAGGCAATGATGGAGCAAGTACGCAGCCGAGACCTGTCACAGAGAGCCCGCACTGGTGGGAACGGGCACAGGTAGCAGGCGGAAGATCACTCCAGAGCCGCCAGCCGAACGTCGCAAAGCGAGTAGGACTGGCCGGACCCTTCCCGTTACCACGAAGGCTCGTACCTCTGGCAGCACACGCGCCAGGAAGTAAGTGTTGCCTGTTACACGTTTACAAACAAAGTAGCAGATATTCGTACATACATTCCTGCCGGGCGGGCGCTGCAAGGCTACGTAGATCAAGTGGGCAGCGGCATCGTTATGAAAACAGAGATGCCGGGCTAATCAGGGTGGTACCACGGGAGCGCCTCTCGTCCCTCGGCTGGACGAGAGGTTTTTTTGTTGTTTTCTCTAGTTCAAGAGGAGCCATAGGCGATGAAGACGAAGCTACTCTACCACATAAACAGCTTTACTTACGAGTGCACTGCGAAGGTCGTCGCCGTCGAAGGCGATGAGGTCGCGCTCGATGCGACGGTCTTCTATCCCGGCGGCGGCGGGCAGATGGCCGATCGCGGCACCATTACGTGGGATAATCAGCAGGAGCTGGCGACGGTCATTGCAATGAATAAGCGCGGCGATGTGATCTGGCACACGCTTGATTGCACACCGCCAGCGGTCGGTACTGAGGTCGTTGGAACGATCGATTGGGACTTTCGCTATCAGATGATGCGCATACATACCGCGCTGCATCTCCTCTGCGGCATTATATGGAAGGAGTTCGGCGTGCAGGTGACTGGAGGACAGATGTATCCCGATCATGCGCGCATGGACTTCGCGATGGAGAATCTGAATCGGGAGCGCATTAACTATATAGAGCAAAAGGTGAATGAAGCCATCGAAGCCGATTACCCGCTACGCGTCTACTCGCTTCCACGCGAGAAGGCGTTCGCCATTCCAGACCTGGTGCGCACAAAGGTCAACCTGCTGCCGCCAGAGATCGAGGAGGTGCGCATCGTGGAGATCGTCGGACTGGACCTGCAAGCCGACGGCGGGACGCACGTCAATCATACAAAAGAGGTGGGCGGCATCGAGATCGCCAGAACAGAGAATAAGGGCAGAATTAATAAGCGTTTGCATATCGTACTGAAAAATTAGCAGGAAGCATAAACCGGAAGTATAAGGAGATCGCAGTGTCTGTTAAATCAACCGTCTTCCAGCCGGTAGTCGCGGCGGATCGCGTAGACTACCCGGCGCTGGAACGCTCCATCCAGCACTGGTGGGACGACAATAACGTCCGTCAACAATACCTGAAGCGCAATGAGCACAGCGGCAAGCAATATTCGTTTCTGGATGGTCCTATAACTGCAAACAATCCTATGGGCGTCCACCACGCGTGGGGACGCACCTATAAGGATCTGTACCTGCGCTTCAAGACCATGCAAGGCTATAAGCAGCGCTACCAGAACGGCTTCGACTGCCAGGGCCTATGGGTCGAGGTCAACGTCGAGCAAGATCTGGGTTTCACAACCAAACGTGATATCGAAAATTATGGAATCGCTGAATTCGTCGAGCGCTGCAAAGAGCGCGTCTTCACCTATGCCCGCGTTCAGACGGAGCAGTCGATCCGCCTGGGCTACTGGATGGACTGGGGCAACGACTACTATACGCTCTCAGATGAGAACAACTATACTATCTGGTCGTTTCTGAAGAAGTGTAATGAGCGCGGCCTCATCTACAAGGGGCGCGATGTGATGCCCTGGTGCCCACGCTGCGCCACCGGCATCTCGAATATGGAGATCGAGTCCGAGGGCTACAAAGAGACAACGCACCTGAGCCTGTACGTCCGCTTCCCGCTGGTGGATCGTCCCGGCGAGTATCTGCTGGTCTGGACCACGACGCCCTGGACGCTGGCCGCCAACGTCGCAGCGGCGGTGCATCCAGAGATGGCCTATGTGCGCGTCGAGCAGGACGGCGAGTTTTACTACCTCGCCGAGGCGCTGTTACCAGTCCTGAAGGCGCTCAAGGGGCGCGACAAGGGCGATTACCGCGTGACCCAGACGCTCAAGGGCATCGAGATGGTTGGCTGGCATTATCGCGGTCCCTTCGACGAGCTGCCCGCCGAACAGGGCGTGAAACATACCGTGGTGCCGTGGAAGGACGTTACGGCTACAGAGGGTACCGGCATCGTGCATATCGCTCCCGGCTGTGGACGCGAGGATTTCGGACTCTCGAAGGAGTTCGGTCTGGACGTGATAGCGCCCGTTGACGAGTTCGGCGTCTACCTGCCTGGCTACGACTGGCTGACGGGACAGAACGCCGCCGAGGTCGGACAACAGGTTGCGGAGAACCTGGCGCAGAAGGGCCTGCTCTATCGTCCGCAGAACTACAAGCACCGCTATCCGACCTGCTGGCGCTGTAAAACCGAGCTGATCTTCCGCCTGGTGGACGAGTGGTTCATCTCGATGGATCAACTACGCTACGAGATCATGGAGATCGTGAAGCAGATCACCTGGATACCATCGTTCGGCCTGGAGCGCGAACTGGACTGGCTGCGCAACATGGACGATTGGATGATCTCCAAGAAGCGCTACTGGGGCCTCGCACTGCCAATCTTCGACTGTCCGCAGTGCGGCACCTTCGAGGTCATCGGCAGCAAAGAAGAACTGAAGGAGCGCGCCGCCGCGGGCTGGGAGGAGTTCGAGGGACACACGCCGCACCGTCCGTGGGTCGATGCCGTTAAGATTGTGTGCAAGCAGTGCGGGGCTGAGGTTTCGCGCATCAAAGATGTCGGCAATCCCTGGCTGGATGCTGGCATCGTGCCCTTCTCGACGCTGCACTATCGCACCAATCCCGCGTACTGGCGGCAGTGGTTCCCGGCAGACTTCGTGACCGAGTCGTTTCCAGGGCAGTTTAAAAACTGGTTCTACTCGATGCTGGTTATGAGCACCGTGCTGGAGAACACGGCTCCGTTCAAGACGCTCTTCGGCTACGCCCTGCTGATGGGCGAGGACGGTACGCCAATGCATAAATCGAAGGGCAACCAGGTCGTTTTCGATGATGCCGCTGAGCGCGTCGGCTCCGACACCATGCGCTGGCTCTACACCAACCATATCCCGGAGCAGAACCTGAACTTTCCGCGCATCCCTTCGGAAGAGGATATGCAGAAGGCCGCCGAGGCAGGCATGCCTGTACGCCTGAGCGAGAAGTGGATGCTGACGCGCAGGACGCTGGACAAGATCTGGAACGTCTACTGGTTCTTCGTGACATACGCCAACATCGACGCGTTCGATCCGACGCAGCACTCTCTGCCCGCAGAGCGACGCAGCGAGTTGGACCGCTGGATCCTCTCAGAACTGCAGCAGATGATCCTTGATGTCACCGATGGCCTGGAGCACTACGATGCCGTCAAACCATCGCAGACGATCCAGGACTTCCTGGACGATCTCTCCAACTGGTACCTGCGGCGCAGTCGCGAGCGCATCTGGAAGTCGGAGCTCGACGACGACAAGCTGGGCGCGTACCTGACGCTCTACGAGTGCCTGACGACGCTGATCACCCTGCTCGCGCCCTTCATGCCATTTTTGACGGAGGTGCTGTACCAGAATCTGGTGCGCAGCGTGAAGGAACAGGCACCACAAAGCGTCCATCTTGTCGACTGGCCGCAGATGAACGAGGCGCTGCTCGATGAGCGGTTGACGAGCGAGACGCACCTGGTCATGCGTGTCGTCGGTCTGGGCCGCTCGGCGCGCGAGAAGGCGCAGATCCGCGTGCGCCAGCCGCTCAATACGCTCTATGTCCGCGTGCCGAGCAAGGTTGAGGAAGAGGCGATCCTGCGCCTCAAAGCGCAGGTATTGGAGGAGCTGAATATCAAAGACCTGGAGTTGCTGGAGGAGGACAGCGACATGCTGTCCTATACGCTGAAGCCGCAGGTCAAGGTACTGGGACCCAAACACGGTCCGCTCGTGCAGAAGATCCTGGCTTTCTTCAAAAGTCTCGACGCCCACGGCGCTCAACAGGCAGCAAAGCAGCTCAACGAGACCGGCGTCTTGAAGTTCCTCATCGGTGATCAGGAGGTCGATCTGACACGCGACGAGGTCGAGGTCAGCACCACTGCTCGCCCCGGCTACGTCACGGCGGAGGAGCGCGGCTACATCGCGGTGCTGGAGACCACGATCACGCCCGCACTGCGTGAAGAGGGTCTGGTACGCGACCTGACGCACTTCGTGCAGGATATGCGCAAGAAGGCGGGACTCAATATCGAGGACCACATCGGCCTGGCGTTCTACACCGATGTAGAGCTGGCGAATATGCTGACCGGCTACATGCACGAGATTCGCGAGGAGACGCTCGCCGACAACCTGCTCGTCTCGATCAGCCAGCGCGACTATCCTTCATTCGACGAGATGTACCGTGAGACGATCTCGCCCACCTCTTTGAAGAAGTTAGAGCACTACACCGTCGAGGTTGTGCTCGGGAAGATGTGAACACTTCACTCTGCTAACGTCCTCGTAGGAATCTCCCTACGAGGATGGCCAGTCTTCATCTGCCTGTTCCAGGTAGTCTGCCAGAAGGCTCGCGGAGAGCAAGGCGTGCTCACGCTGAACATCTGACAATGCGGAATAACGCAATGTCCCTAGAGCGATATACGCCAACGCAATATAATACTCATCTATAAGGTCATTTGCGCTCCGTTCAACCTGGCGACGCGCGATCGTACGCAGGTAGATGACGAGTTCGTACGCTTTCCTAAGTTTGCTGTTCTCCGTTTCAAAACGCGTCACCAGTTGTTCTAGCTGGCTAAAGCGATTGATACTGCACAGCGCCTCTTCCATCTTGAGTCGCTCGTCCAATGTAGCATCATCCGAAGTAAGCAGTTGAAAACGTATCACGGCATCAAGGGTCGCGATATCTCGTAAGATGTGTCCTGAACCGGTACTCTGGAAATCAATCAGCCAGGTATGTCTGGCCTCATCGACAAGAATGTTATCTGGATTAAAGTCGCCGTGCGTGAAACATTCATACGTAGGACGTATAAACGTCGCATGCCCCATGAAGTGTAGAGGGTTTGAAAAGCCACGTGTGTTCCCTCCTAAACGTGTAAAAAAGAGCCGCTCTTTTACACGAACAGATTTTAACTGTGTCAGGGCATGTTCGAGTTCATGCGGGGTATATCCCAGAGAACGCTGATAGCTATTCGTCAAGTTGTAGGGACGCAACAGGCCAGGGCTGGCATACCAGGGGCTACATGTTTGCAGAAAGAGGCAATCGATGACCTCTTTAATACTCGACACATCCATGCGCTGATAAAAATGTCCCAGGCTCTCTACATGTTCGCTGCTAGGGCCGAGCTGCGAATAAATGATCCCGGCAAGATGAGGAGTACAGCGCATTCCGAGCACCGTTGTGCTGCGCCTACCGTCGATAAAGGGGGCTACGAACGTGTCAAAGTTCTGGTACTCTTGCATAATGGCCCGTAAGCTCCCATACTTCACGACCCACGGGCGACCGCTTCCACCGGAGGAATAGTATGGCAACACACGTAACACACCGCTGCCACTATGGCCAGGAATAAGCGGCCTGACAACAATTCCCTGTGCGTTATAGAAGAGACGACAGAGCAAATCATCCAGTTCGGCAACCATGCGCTGCCTCAAAGAAGCATCATTACCCACAGAAGCACCGTACTTCTCCATATGCAGGATCACCTGTTCAGGTCCAATCGCTTGCTCCCATTCAAGCTCAAGAGCGAGGTTGATCTGCATTTCCTCTTTCAGCACCTGCCGCACATTTTCAAGAAAGGAGGAATTATTAAACTGGTCTTTGGCAACAAAATCGGCGACATCGTGATCCTTAAAGGCGAAACGCATCTGCTCCTTTGTTCCAAACGCGGACAGCATGATCACTTTCACCGCTTTGTTCCAGTGGTGGTCCTTCAGCCTGGAAAGCATATGAATGCCATCAGCATTGGTATGATCGGCATCTTTCATGCGAATGTCGAGGACAAGGACGTGGAAGAGTTCCTCCTCCAGTTGCTTCAAGGCTTGATCAGCAGAGGAGGCAGAGTCAGCAATAAAGCCATCGCCTTCTAAAACTTCAACGAGCTGCTCCCGCCATTCTTGCAAGTCATCAACAATTAACACGCGCGGCTTACGGCTCATTCCTTGCTGACCTCCTGAGCGTTAGCTAGCTGCATAGCAGCGTCTTCCTCTCTGATCGCCTGACGCGTAGCGTAGATGCGTAGCATCGTTGGCGATCTGAATAAGAGACTGGAGGTCTGAATACAGAACTTCATTGTTTCTCCTTTCATCTTTTTCTCACAACTACGGCGAGATATCACTACAGTATTCATTCTTGTTCTCCGCTCTGGGGAGCAATAAAGTAAAAGTGGCTCCGCACCCTGGTTCGCTTGTCACTTCCAACACACCACGGTTACGGAGCGCATTTCGGCGTGCACTCCACAGTCCAAAACCAGAACTTCCTTTCGAGGAGAAGAACAGTTCGAAGATCCTTGATTTCTGCGACTCAGAGATGCCGGGGCCAGTATCAGCTACTTCCAGGGCAACCGAGCGCCCTTCATTGCGAGCACACAACATAATTTGTCCTCCTTTGGACAGAACATCAACTGCGTTGCTGATGAGGTTATATAAAACATCCAGGACTAAACGACGAATGACGAAGACAGAGGCGACCTCATGATCGACCTGGACAACAAGTGTTATGGACGGTGGGAGTAGCAGTTGTTCTTGTACTTCTTCGAACAGTGACTGCGGAGCAACGGAAACGAACGGTTCATCGACCTCATCATGATTCTGCAGATTCATCAGATCATTCTTGAGATTATTGCTAAGTTGTAGCACGGTGCTGACGGATTGCACGATATTATCCAGCTTTCTTGAGATGATTGGGCTGGTCGCATTTTGCAGCGAAAGTTCGTTCCGAATCGTATCAGCATACGAATCAACCAGTCCCAGTCCATTGCCAAGGCGATGGGTCAACTCATAGGCTGATTGACCAATAGTACTCATCACTTCTGCGGCATGAGCGCGCTGCTCGAACATCTGGCGTTCCTGTACCGCTTCGATGCGATAGATGGTGCTCGCCAGTTGCTGGGCCAGAGCCTCGAAGAAAAAGGTGTCTGCGTCACGAAAAGCGCCTACCGCTTCACTGGCCAGAATGAGGGTCCCATAATCGCGATAATTGAACTGGACAGGCGTCACGACAAGAGAGCGAAGCGGCGAGTGTTCGGGCAGGCTCACCGGTACCTCGGAAGAAGGAGCACGCGTATCGTCGATACGTATCGTTCTCCGCTCACGGAGTGCAACCCCCGATACGTGACCTGTAAGGCCAACGCGTGGCAGAACATCATGGTCTCGACCCTGCGTGACACGTTTGACGACCAGTTCCTGCGTCTCTTCGTCGAGCAGGCGCAGCACGACCAGGCTCTTGCAGTGTTCCCTGGCGCAGCTTACAATGGCATCATAGGCGTGTTCCAGGTGTTCCCACTCGCTGATGTTACTCAACTCTTTCCCAGCACGGTAGAGGTGCGAAAAACGGGCGGCATCTTTTTCGGCTTTCTCGTAGAGCTCATTGTTCTGCAACGCGAGCACTGCCAGGTCTGCCAGGCTCTTTAAGAGATGCTCGTCGCGCGCGCTATACTTTTTCGGGATTGGACTCTCCATCGTGATGACGCCGCGCAGCACGTTCCCATTGGCCAGGATCGGCACGATCAGATCAGAGTTCGTGCCCGCCACAAACTCCACATAGTGCTCGCTCCAGAGCGGATGTGTTGAATCGACATTCACCACTTCTTTCGTACGGGCTGCATAGCCGACCAGCCCTTGATTCAGCCCCATCACGCGCCAGCGTTTCGCATGCGCAAGGCCACTCTCCGCAACGGCAAAGAGCGTTTCGGTTGCTGGATCATACAGCATCAGAACGCCATTGGCAGAACCAGTGAGAAGCAACGCCTTCTGCACGATCTGCTCAAAGACGTGCAGCGGATCCGGCTGATTGGCGATCTCCTTGCTGATCGCATTGAGCGTCTGCCCCTCGTCGGTCAGGCGCTTCGCGCGCTCGTGGACCTGGGCGTTTTTGACCGCGTTGATGACCTGGTCAGCGAGCGTCTGTAAAAAGTTCTGATCCTCAAGGAGAAAGGCCCCTTCGCGCGTGCTCTCGAAGTTGAAGACCCCGATCACCTCTTCGTTGTCGATCAATGGCACATCCAGTTCTGAAATAGTATCAGGGAAATTGGGCAGAAAAAGATCGCACCAGGGATATTCATGGTGCACGTCTCGCACACAGGCAGGTTGTTTCTGCTCCAATACCCAACGTGTGATACCAGATGGATGCGAATGTCTCTGCAAGGAGATCTTGAGCGTTTCATGGTGCTCAGAGGCTTCGCCGATACAGATCTCAGATTGTAAGATCTTCGTCTGTGGATCATAGAGCAGGACCGAGGCGTTCTCTGCTCGCACCAGCTCATTGGCCAGGCGCAGGATCACACCCAGCGTTCCTTGCAGATCCTGGACATGGCTCAGTTCGCGCTCGATGGTGCGTATAATCTCTCCCTCGCGCTCATGACGACGATTCATTTTCCCGACAACCTGCGCATTTTTGATCGCAATGGCGGCAAAGTGCGCCATGCCTTCCAGCAACACTTTCTGCGGCGACTCGAAGCGTTGCGCCTGGCGAAAATTGATGAAGAGCGCACCAACGACCTCGTCCATCACACGCAGCGGCAGGGCAGCAATGGAACGAATTTGCTCACGTCCGGCGAAGCGCTCTGAGACATCTTCTGGATATCCGCTCAGCTCCTTCCTTTCAGTCAGATGAGCGCGTAGCGCTAGCGGCGTTAGCCGCGTTTCTGACTGCATAAGGAGCTCCTGATAGAGTTGAGCGCTTTTTTTGGCGAAGATAGGCGATTGTCGCTCCAGGAGCAACGCGGCAATATTGTCCGAACACCTGGGAAACATGGCTGAGACGACCGTCTGATCGATCAGTTGACCGGCGATGCGCGGTAATACACGAAATTGCTGCTCGTCGCTTTCATAGGGGTAGAGCAGGACCAGGTCGGCCTTCGCGGCTTCGAGAATCTGCTCGACCGTCAATTGCAGGACCCGTTCAGAGTCGAGCTGTTGCGCCAGGAGACGGCCTGTCTCATTCATCTGCTTCAAGTCACTATACAGGTGAATATCGTGCACTGCCAGCGCAATGTAGTTGGCCAACGCCTGGAAGACGGATAAATCTCCCTTGCTGTACGCATTGGGCAAGATATGCCGCACGGATAAGACGCCCAGAATAAGATCACGAAACTTTAAGGGCTGGCACATCAACGATCCTTCGTCCACCTGTCCAGCAGCGAGCCGCTGGTCGCCCAGGCGGACGATGGGCTTCCCGCTCTCGATGACCTGCTTATAGATGCCCTCCAATGGCCTCTTCTGATGCGTACAATGCTCATGACTGTATTCGTGCAGATCGAGCATCTTTTGCGGCCAGTCGTAAATGGCGAGCGCGAGATGACTGACCTCAAGCACATCTGCCACGCGCGTGCACAGCTTCTCAAAAAGCACATCGATATTGTCCAATTCAAGACTGATGTCGTGACCGATGTCCGCGATCGTCTGGTGATGCTTGAGGCGCAAGGTCGCCTGGAGCACAAACGAGGCTTGAGCGACAAAGGTACGCAGGCGCTCGCACTCTTCCTCGCGAAACGCTCTGCGCCCCTTGAAGTTGATGTAGAGAAGCCCTAATGGCTTGCGTTGATGGCGTGCGCATAATGCGAAGGCTGCGAACGACTGGATATGATGTTTGGAGGTAAAGTCACTCTTGTAGGCGGGAAATTTCGTCAGATCTTCGATAAAGAGTTCTCCCTGTTTAAGCACCTGAAGCGCGATATCGTCGCGCTTTCTGCGCTCTTCGTTCTGCACGCGCTCGCCATTGATCGTATTCTCTTTCATCTGATTGTCTGTAATCGTAAACGCTGCAATACTTCTCCCCGTGATAGGATGAAAAGCATGAATAGTGCAAATAGACGCGGAAAACATTGTTCGTGCTGAACGTACGATATGCCGCAATGTTGCCCTCAGATCACCTGGTTCATCCAGCATCTGAAAGACAATATCAGACGCTCTATCACTCATAGAATCCGATAGCTGGCTCATTTCGTACCTCCGGACATACGATATCAATCGTACGCCTGTATTCCATTTTCTGCGTTATCTACCCGGCCAAATGCTCCTCTTCGATCGCTCCCAGGGTGAGGAGAGCGACTCTCTGCGCGTCGGTCAATCCTCGCGCCCCGGTAATATTCATACCTTCATACGGTCGATCGCCTCTCAGCGTCTTCAGGCACAGACCGGTATGTACGTCCCATAGCTTGATGGTTCCATCGTCACTGCCGCTGGCGATGAGGTCGCTCCCTTCACTAAAGGCCACTGTCCAGACGCAATCGGTGTGCCCGTGTAGTACCTGCAGACATCTTCCCGTCGCGCTCTCCCAGATGCGGATGCTGCGATCGTGGCTGCCGCTGGCAAACAGATTGCCATCGGGGCTACAGTCCACGGTACGCACCCAGCTCGTGTGCCCTTTCAGGACTCGAAGGCATTGTCCCGTTTCAACATCCCACACGCACACTACCTGGTCATCCCCACTACTTATAAGGACGTTGCCACACGAGCTAAATTTAATTGACCAGACAGGCGATCTGTGCTCACGGAGTACGCGCAGACAGGTGCCCGTCTGTGCATTCCAGAGACGGATCGTGCCATCCTCACCACTACTGGCGAGCAAATTGTTATCACGGCTATAAGCAACAGATAGGAGCATGCCCTGGTCTGCTGCGAGGCGATGCAGACAGTGGCCGCCGGCTACATTCCATAGACGCAGCGAGCCATCATAGCCAGCACTGGCAAGCAGGCGACTGTCGGGGCTAAAGGCCAGCGCACGTACGAGGTGCGTATGCCCGCACAGGACCTGGAGGCTGCGACCACTGCGAGCATCCCACACGCGCACCGTCTCATCTTCGCTCGCACTGGCAAGCACTCTCTGGTCAGGACTCCACGCTACGGCCCTCACCCGATTGCTGTGGCCCTGCAATGAGAGGAGACGATGCCCGGTATGCACATCCCAGACGCTCACGGTGCGATCCTCACTGCCACTGACCAGCATACGGCCATCGGGGCTGAAGTCGACGGATTTAATCAGATCGGTATAGCCGTGCAGCGTCCTGAGACATTTTGCGCGCTGGATATCCCAGATGCGGAGCGTATCGTCTTCGCTCGCGCTGAGCAGCGACTTCCCATTGGGGAAGAAGGCCAGCGACCAGACACGATTGCTGTGACCATAGAAGATCTTGAGGGCATTGCCCGTCTGTGCATCCCAGAGGCGGATGGTCTGATCATCGCTGCCGCTGGCAAGTATCCTCCCCTCAGGGTGAAAGGCCAGCGAGCGCACGCGGCGGCCGTGCCCCTGCAACGTTGTGAGGCACATCCCGGTCTCGCACTCCCAGACGCGCACGGTGGCATCTTCGCTGCCGCTGGCAAGGAGGGCCTCGGCGGAGCTAAAGGCAAGCACGCGCACCGATGCCGTGTGACCCTGGAACACAGCGCGACACTCATAGGTGGTGGCATCGTAGATCCTGATGACGCAATCATCGCCGCCCAGGGCAAACATGCTCCCATCGGGATGGAACGCCACACTCCGCACGCTGGCGGAAAAGTCCTGGAGCGTGAGCAGGCAGGCACCCGTGCTTATCTCCCAGACACGCGCCGTGCGATCCTCGCTTGTGCTCACCAGGAGGCATCCATCGGGGCTACAGGCCAGTGACCTTACCCAGTCCGTGTGGCCACATAGCACGTTCAGGCAGGCACCCGTTACGGCATCCCAGATGCGGAGCGTGTGGTCCTCACTCGCGCTCATCAGCAGGCGTCCATCGGGACTGAATGCCAGGGAGCGAATATCGTTGATATGCCCTTTACAAGAAAACAGCGGCGTGGCGCTCTCGCTATCCCAGACGCGCACCTCGCTGGACGCAGTGCCTGCCGCGAACCGCTCTCCATCGGGGCTGATCGCGACGCTGAAAGGGCTGGAGAAGGTATCGCGAAACACGGACGTTGCCAGATCGGCGGTGCTGAAATTGCTCTCGCGCAACGCGACTTCGGGCACATATGCCTGCGCGACGGTGAGGCGAGACGCATCGAGCGCTCGCAGGTCCACACTCATATGCACCAATAGATTGATAATATTGCCCGCAACATAGCTCGCCGCCTGGGAGCGTGAGCCCTGCTGATTAGCGAAGACGCGCCTCAACTTCTGCTCGCACTCTTCCCTGCCCACATCGGCGAACAGGCGATCGATCACAGGGTACAGGATGCGGCGGCCCTGGTCGCGCCTGATGTAGTCAGCGCTCTGCGCCTTCATTAAGGCGTGGCTGATCAGCAGATTGGGTGCCTCCTCCGCCAACTCATGGTATACCCGCTCAACCAGGCGCTCCGTCAGGTACTCCAGAATAAGCGCATGGAGAGAGAAACGCCCATCGGGACCGATATCGACAAGTGAGCGCCTGCGCAAAGAGTCCACAGCGTCGAAGAGAATGCCCTTTGGGATGGGCCGCAGGATATTTTCACGAATAGCCAGTAGCGATACTTCCTCATGTTCAATAGCTAACCAGTACATAATTTCTTGTTCCAGGGTCGATAGTCGATGAAATTGCTGCTCTAGCAGGTCCTGGACGCCTCCGAACACGGTCTCCTCCTCTTTCAGGAACGCAGCGATATCTCCGCCAAACACCTCGCGCACAGGGGCAGCCACCAGCTTCAAGATGAGAGGATTGCCTGCGTAGATGTGGATCAAGCGGGACCACGCGTCATCCGTGCCCGACAACATTTTGTCCTGTAACAGCAGACGCCCATCGGCTGACTCGATACCTGACAAGACAAAAGAGCGCACGGGTGAGGCGCTCCCCTCCATACGCGCAACCTCCCCTGGTTTTTCGCGACAGGTGAGCAAGAGACTACTCTGATGCTGTGTCTCCCCGATTCGCTGCAACAACAGGCCATAACCTTCATAGCCAGGATGATATGCGCCACTGCGCTGTCCAGCCTGTAGAACTGTCTCGAAATTGTCGAGGATAAGCAGGCAACGGTGTTCACGCAAGACGGGCAAGAGCAGGGATAGCTGCCCTTCCAGATCTCCCGGCACATCCATATGACGTTGCACAGCGATATTCTGTAAAAACTGGGCAAGGATGCTTTCCACGGTTGAGGCGTGTTGTAGCGAGCGCCAGAAGACGAAATCGAAAGTGTCCTTGAGTTCCTGCGCAAGGGTAACGGCAAACGTCGACTTCCCGATGCCACCCAGTCCCAATAGGGCTACCAGGCGGCAGCGCTCCTGGGTGAGCCAGCCCTCTACCTCAGAGAGTTCGCGGCGGCGACCATACACATGCTCTATGGCGGGTGCCTCACCCCAGTCCTGGCGGAAAAAGGGGCGTTCCAGGTCTTCGACGAGGCGGAGCTCCACCAGGCTTTTCTTGAAAAGCTCGGCGAGCCGCCGACGATGATGGGGGCCAGGGAATGCGAGTCCATGTTCCCAGCGACCGACGGTCTTGACGTCGCTCTCGCAAAACTCCGCCACTTTTGCCTGCGATAAACCCAGCAAACGTCGTTCTTTGAGCAGTCTCTGGGACCAGGGTAAATCTTCTTGCATAGGCCCTCAATGGAGTGAAACTAGAAATAATAAAAGATACGATTCTTCAAACTCACCTGCACGGGCCTATTGCCCCCATCCGGCCCTTCTCTCACTGACACTTTTTTGAGCGCCTATCGGAGTAGGGACCAGCTTCCAGCGCGTCCGCGATTTATCGATTTCCTACCCGTTGAGCACGTTTTTCTCGTCGCCTGCGCGTCCCTCCTGCATTTATAACTCCTTTCCTCTACCCCGATAGGAGAGGAACATGATAAATCCGGACGCGCTGGAAGCTGGTCCCTACCCCAAAATTCTCTCCTCTGAAATGTGTCGGCGAGAGAACCGTCCGGCTCAGGGAGTGCTATCAGGCCAGAGAGCGGAGTTCTCGCGCAACCGGATGGGGGGGCAAGCCCCATCCCTACTGTTGAATCGCCCTGATTATGGGACTCGATGCTTTATGACCGCCTGCAATAATATAGACGCGGGAAAATGTGAGATATAAAAGCAAGCAAACGGTGATAATGGGCATGACACATTGGGAACGTTTTGTCTTGAGAAAAGCCGCTCAGTCCTGATCCCATTGCTGAAGCAAGGACAATAGTTCAGCGAGTTCAGTAATCACAGCGCTCGGCGTGATATGCTCCGGTCGGGGCCACGGATAATCGGTCTTCTTCCAGACGCCGCGCATGCCGACGCCGAGCGAACCAGAGATGTCATCGATCAGCCGGTCACCGACCATGACGCACCTGATGGGATCGACGCCGAGGCGGTGTGTTACCTCCAAAAATGTGGAGGGGTGCGGCTTCGAATGGGACAGGTCGGAGGTGTAGACGATCTCGTCGAGTAGCGGCGTGAGGCCGTGCATGGCAAGCTCCGCGTTGTGCCATTCGGCGGCCCACCAGGTATTCGAGAGCAGGCCGAGTCGATAGCCGCGCCGGCGCAGCTCCTCCAGGGTCTGAACTGTATCGGCGAAGACAATGGCCCAGCCATTGATGGCGCGCGCGTAGCCATCCAGGGCGACCAGTAGCTCCTCCTCGCTGGCAGCAAGACCGAGGCGCTCGAAGCCATCGCGCAGGAGACCGATCGGAGTGCTGCTGGCCTGAGCCTCGGCGACCAGCCGCCAGTGCTCTCGCTCGGCGGCGCGCATAGCCTGCACGTATGCATCCCGCGCCGGCCAGCTCCTCGTGGGCAATGTCGATGTAAGGTAGTCGTGGGAGAGTCCCCAGCGACGGTTGATATCTTCGTCCCAATCGGGCCAGTCGATCAATGTTCCGCCAAGATCAAAAATTATGGCCTGTATAGCAGTCACGCGCTCCTTCTCCTTCTCCCCAATAAAAAAGTTATTTCACCAGTCCCTTGCGCCGCATCTGGTCGAGGTCGTATTCGGCGGGCGCAAGCGGATTGACGTGTGCCCCGGCGCAGGCCCAGCCGATCTGGGCGAAACTGAGGCGCAGCCCCTGTGCGACCGCGGCAGGCTGCTTCGACGATACCAGGCTGAGGCACTCCTGACGCTGCTCGATCGCCTTTACTTCGCTATACTGGCCCTCATAACCCTCCAGCAGCGAGTCGTGAGGGACAAAATCGTTGTAGGGAACGTTGAAGCCCGCCGCGATCAGAAACGACCAGTATCCCACCTGGCTGCCCTCCAACATTGTGTCGAGCTGACGACCAGAGTGCACATGCTCCCCAGTCTGTACCTCGGCCAGCTCCTGCAACTCATCGCCCAGTCGCGATACCAGATAGCTCTGGCTCCGCTCCTGCAGAAGGCGCGACGTATTCGACTCCTCGCTCATGTCGTGATCGCGCAGGTACAGGTAAACCCCGTAGAGCTGGCGCAGCTCAGCCTCCAGCTTTTGCCGCATCTCATCTGATATATATTCTCCAGCTATAGGAAGATCCTGTTTACTATTCACGGGCGCTTCCTTCTCGGTATGATAGACGATGACGGGATCAAAGATGCGCTCGGCGACGGTCTCATAGCTGTCGTCCGGTTGCAAACGACGGTAGTAGCAGCTATGATAGCCTTCATGGCAGGCGGCATCCCCATGCTGGATGACGCGGATGAGCAGGCTACTCTCCTCACAATTGATAAAGATGTCACGCACCTCCTGGACGTTGCCCGACTGCTCGCCCTTGTGCCAGATCTTGTTGCGCGAGCGGCTGAAAAAGTGCGTCTGGCCGGTTTCGCGCGTGCGTTGCAGCGCCTCATCATTCATAAAGGCGACCATCAGCACATCTCCGCTGGTCGCATCCTGGATGATGGCGGGGATCAGGCCCTGGCGATCAAATTTTAACATGGCGTTATAATAGCTCCCTCTTTTTATTATACTCATCCTTAATTTACTCGCTACCATCGAAATCTGTTCTTCCATTGTTCTGATTTTTTCGCATAGATAGCATACTACTTTATCTGGCGGATATATAGTACCACAAGTTGAAATAGCTACTCTGCCACACACAGGCTTCTTGCTGATTAACCTGGATTGCTACACAATACCGTCTTCAAACACCAGATCAACACCGGCATGACTACCTGTTCGCAACCTGTACCTTGCATACTATACATGAGGGATCAATCATAGAACTACCTGCTTACAGGTAATCCCTCACCCGGGACCTGGCAATGGGGGAATGCCGGGTCGTCACTTCACACTACTTCTGCTTGCTCTCCAGAGACTTCACACTTACATCCATCATGGCACATCTTCAATGAGGATCAGGCGGCGATTCCAGCCGGTGCCTCCTTCAATGTAGTCGTCCTGCAGAACATCGTTCAGGGAGCCGCCGTCCACACGGCAAAAGCTAGCAATATCCAGTCGAACTGGACTACGCTGAATAATGATCAGGCAAACGGCAACCACGACGCGCTTGTTTTCTTCACACCGCTTCTGAGAGCGCACTACATTTTCAACTGGGACGTATCACGACGCCCCTATCCTGTAAGTAGTGCTTGACATCGCGCACGCGATATTCGCCGAAGTGGAAGATAGACGCGGCCAGCGCGGCATCGGCGCCGCCCGTCGTCAGGCCCGTGTAGAAATGCTCAAGGGTACCGACGCCGCCGGAGGCGATGACGGGAACCGTGACCGCTCCCGCAATCTTCGCGGTAAGTAGGAGGTCGTAGCCAAGCTTCGTGCCGTCCCGATCCATGCTCGTGAGCAGGATCTCGCCCGCACCCAGCTCAACGCCGCGCTGCGCCCACTCTAACGCATCGATGCCAGTGGGTGTGCGCCCACCGTGGATAAAGACTTCGTAGCCGCCGGGCAGCGCTGCGTTGGCGCGCGCATCGATTGCCAGGACGATGCACTGCGCGCCGAACTGCTCGGCTCCCGCGCGCAGCAGGTCCGGATTCTGGACCGCGGCGGTGTTGAGCGATGTCTTGTCAGCACCCGCACCAAGCGTCGCGCGGATATCTTCGACTGTGCGGATACCCCCGCCGACGGTCACGGGGATAAAGACGCGCTCGGCGGTCCGCAGCACCACATCCAGCATGGTCGCGCGGTTCTCGTGCGAGGCGGTGATATCGAGGAAGACGACCTCATCGGCACCCTCGTCATTGTAGAATGCGGCCAGTTCGACGGGATCGCCCGCGTCGCGCAGGTTGACGAAATTGACGCCCTTGACGACGCGACCACGCGCAACGTCGAGGCAGGGAATGATACGTTTCGTTAACATGGTTACACTTCCTCTATCTCGCGCACGGCTACGGCAAGATCGATATCTCCGGTGTAGAGCGCTTTGCCGATGATGGCACCCTCGACTCCCAGTTCGGATAGGGCGTGCAGATCGGCAAGGGAGCGTACGCCGCCCGAAGCTATCAGTGGACGAGGCGTTGCTCGCTGCATGGTCGCCAGGGCACGCAGGTTGGGGCCAGTGAGCGTGCCGTCGCGCCCGATATCGGTATAGCTGAAGCGCTGCACGCCTAGGGCTGTGAGCTCTCCGGCAAGCGATGCAGCCTCGACGCTCGACGTTTCGCGCCAGCCGGCGATCGCGACGTGCCCATCGCGTGCATCGATGCCCACCACGATCTGCTCACGCCAGCGCGCCAGCGCGTCCTGCAGCAGCGCCCGGTTGGTCAGCGCAACGGTGCCCAGCACAACGCGTTCGACGCCCAGGGCCAGGATCTGCTCGATATGCGCCAGGGCACGCAGGCCGCCGCCGACCTCAATGCGCAGATGCGTCGCGCCGCGTATACGCTCTATCAGGGCGACGTTGACGGGCACACCCTCTTTCGCACCATCCAGGTCAACGACGTGCAGCCAGGAGGCACCGGCATCCTGCCAGCGCCGCGCAACCTGCACAGGATCGGGGTCGTAGGTCGTCATCTGCGCGTAGTCCCCCTGATAGAGGCGCACGCAGAGCCCATCTTTGATATCAATCGAAGGCAGTAGTATCATTTATTAACCCATCCCACAAAGTTCTTCAGCAATTGCAGGCCCACCGCGCCGCTCTTCTCAGGGTGAAACTGCGTCCCCCAGACCTGTTCGGTAGCAATCACGCTGCAATAGGGCGATCCGTACTCGGTCAGTGCCGCGACGCCTTGCTGGTCGTGTGGCTCTACATAATACGAGTGGGCAAAGTAGAAATAGGCGTCGGATGGTATACCAGCAAATATGGGTAGGTCAGCGTGCAGCGGCCTCACCTGGTTCCAGCCCATGTGCGGAATCTTCGGGCCATGCGGAATGCGCCGCACCTCGCCACGAAAGAGGCCCAGACCAGCGACCTCGCCCTCGTCGTGATATTCCGCCAGCAACTGCATGCCCAGACAGATGCCGAGGAACGGCTTGCCCTGCTGCGTCGCGCTACGAATGGCATCATCGAGGCCGCGCTCGACCATGCGCGCCATCGCGGACCCGCCGGAGCCGACGCCGGGCAGCACCACCGCCCGCGCCTCAGCCACGACGGCGGGATCGTCCGTGACCTGCACCTGCGCCCCAACATGCTCCAGCCCCTTTTCGATGCTATGAATGTTACCCGCGCCGTAGTCGATAATCGCAATCATCTCTTATTCTCCAAATGCTGTGAGCCTCTCTCTATAACCTGTGACAGGCCCAGCCAGCATACCGCCGGCGGGATACGCTCACCGTTGAGCAGGTTAACAGTCAACAATGGACAGCACATCAATGCCAGCGTTATCACCTCGTACCAATCGGCAGCTAGAGCATCCCGCGCACGTAACAGCGCCTTGAGCGGTTGCAGCAGATGCTCTAGCTTCGTTTGCAATATCGCCCGGCGCACGGGTGACAACTCATAGTTATGTTCAATAAACACCTGCTCGCCACGCAGCGCGACCGTTAGATGCAGGTCGCGCGCAACCTCGTCGGGAAAGTACATCCACGTCGCAAAGACATTATGGAAGAGCGGCTTCACAATATCAAGCAGTACCGAGTGGCGGCCCGCGAAGGCTGGATCGAAATAGCGGTAATAGCGCTGCTGTTCTAGAAAGACGTTGCCGAAGTGGGCGTCGCCATGTCCGATCACGGTCATGGCGGGGCGCGCCGGATTGAGCACGATCTTTGCGCGCTCGATGAGCTTGCCCAACGTATCGTTTTCACCCGTCACACGAGATCCATTGATCGACCAGCGATAGCGCAAGAGCTCATCAAAGGGAATGCTCTGCTCACTTTCTGGTAGAGGCACCTGCTTGCCGGTATAAAAGGAATCAAGACGGCCCCCGGTCAGGCGATGCCAGAAGAGCTGGTGAATGGGGGCCTGGGCGTGCTCTTCGGCGCCGCTGAACGCCAGCGTCTTCTCATAGATAGCCAGCAGGCGCTCACACTCAAGCCTTTCGGCGGTTGCGAGCATCTCGACGGTCGCAAAGGTTGGCGCACCCGTCTCGACGGTACGCATCAGATCGAACATCACGGGATCGTGTATCACGGGATAGACGACCATCTGCTGCCCCTGCTCATGCAGCGTGCGCAGCGGCCTGGCGATAGCGTAACCGGCGTTGTGGAGCAGTTCGGCGTGATAGTACTCAGCCAGGACGCCCCCCTCCTCCACGTGCGTCTTGAAGAAATATGCCTCGCCATTTACCTTATAGATGCCGTTGAAGGAGTTGAGCGAGACGGCCTTTGGCGTCAGGGTGACGCTCTCTGTCTGCAGGTGCATATGGCGCGCGAACCAGCGCTGGAGCAGCATCTCGGCCTGCGCAAGGTCGGTGAACTGCAGGTGCTGGATAGTGGCGAGGTCGTCGATACGCGCCAGCAGGTCCGGCACCTGCGTCATGTCATCGACGATGAAGTCGGGCCGGCTCTGCTCCAGCATGGCGCGCGCATCCGCCGTGCGCGATCCAGTACGCACGGCGATCGTGAGCGCGCCCGCCGCGCGCCCGCCGATCATATCGCTGGGAGTATCGCCAACGATGACGAAGCTGCCACGCGGGAGTGGAGGCTGTCCCGGCTGGTACGCTGGATTCTCCGCGCGCAGGAACTGGTAGGGGTGCGGTTTTATCAGCGCTGTCGTGTTCCCTTTAGCGCGCTGCTCAGCCTCGGCCCGCTCTACTTCGGCATGCGTGACGATGCGCTGTTCATCGAAATGGGGATAGAGGCCATACGTTTTGAGGGGCGCGATTCCCTCAATGCCCGGACGCCCGGTAGCGACGCCCAGCACATAGCCCTGTGCGCGCAATTGTTCCAGCGCCTGACGCATGCTCACCACAGGCAGCAGCGGCTGCTCGAAGTGGATACAACCGGGCTTGCCTTCCTGCGCGGGAGGATGACTATAACGTTGCATGTAGAGCTTGTCGCCTAGATACCACTCCTGAAAGAGGTCCTGGCAGAAAAGCCACGAGGGACTGTTCCGCTCAAAGACGCCCTCGATATGCTGACCGAGTAGTTCGCTGGCATAGTCGTTGAAGCGAGCGACCAGCTCCAGACCGATCGCGCCCTGAAAGAGAGGACGCGAGAAGATATGAAAAGACTCCGGATCGATACTGTTGCGCTCGCCCGGCAGCGTAGCAAGGGCGCGACGAAAGGCCGCGTTCCAGTCCGCCTGCTCCGGGCGCAGGGGCAAGAGCGCGGAGCAATCCGGGAGGCGCGCCAGCAGGGCAATCAGGTAAAGGCAGAAGCCGCAGTAGCAGGTATCCCAGTTCGAGTTGACCGAGCGGGCCTTGAAGTCCGCGATGATGTCCGTGGGCAGGACCCGGCGACTGACGCGGCGGCTCTCTTCGGCTGACTGCGCAGGAACGTACACAGATGCAGCGCCGACGTTCCAGTAACGCGGACTATAGAGCAGTTCGTGCACTACCAGGCCAGCCGTATCCCAGTATGCCTCCTCGCTTGTGATCACGCCGTCAAGGTCAAAGACGATAATGTTACTCAATACAACCTCTTCAAACGCTCGTGCAGGGCGCGGACGCCGATCGATTCCTCTGTAAAGCGATAGGTGAGTGGGGTCACGTTGATATACTGGGCGCCCGCACTACGCAAGGCCGCAATGATCGCCAGCAGTTCGGGTGCTGCCTCGCCCGCACTCACTACACCAGATATAGTGTACCACTCCGGCTCAGCGCTATTGAGCAGATCGGAGGTTGCCACACGAAACTCGCTATCCGAGACGATCGTCTTCAGGCGCTGGATGAGCCGTGCACCGGTGCGCTGCATGGCTTCGCCATCCTCCCCGCGCAGGTAAGCGGTGAGAATGGAGCGATTGCGCGCCTGCATCTGGGCATCGATCAGTTCCAGCATCGTCTCGGCCACCCTCAACGCGCGCTCATCGCTGTGCAGGATGTGCGTGTTACCGATCAGGGACGCCTGGGAGCGCAGGACGATGCCATCGTCCAGCAGTTTGAGATTGTTCTCACGCAACGTCGTTCCGGTCTCGGTGAGGTCCACAATCAGGTCTGCCGTGTCAGTGAGCGGAGCCGCCTCCAGCGCGCCATGAGGCGAGAATATCTTGCATTGCGTGATATTGTGCCGGCCCAGGAACTGGCCTGTCAGCACGGGATATTTGGTGGCGATACGCAGGCCGCGCCCCTTGCGTGATTGATAATAGCTCGACAGGTGCCAGAGGTCGGCACAATTGTTCACATCGATCCACGTCTCGGGGACGGCCACCACAAGTTGGCAGAAACTGTAGCCGAGATTGCGGTTCAGCACTATCAGGTCCTCGTCCTGTCCGTTCTCCTCTTCCAGATCATCGCTGTAGCCGCGATGCTCGGCAAGGATATCGTAGCCTGTTATACCAAGCGTCGCGTCGCCACTCTGCACCAGCGCAGGAATATCGGAGACGCGCTGAAAAACAACCTCGACATCGGGCATACTCTTTATCCGCGCAAGATACTGACGAGGATTGTTACGGTTGACCTTCATACCGCACTCGGTAAGAAAGTTCAGCGTCGGACCCTCCAACTGACCTTTACTCGGCAGTGCCAGGCGCACCCTCTCGTTTGCACTCATACGCATTGATCCTCCCCCTGTCCGCGCTCCGCTATCGCAGCGACATGCGTGATCTGCTCTTCGCCTGTGACGAGATCGCGCAGCGTCACCTTGCCCTGGCGCTGCTCATCCTCACCGACGATCAACGCCAGGCGCATCTGCCTCTTCGAGGCGTTCTTCAGACCAGCGCCTAAACCATGTCCACTGACATCAACCTCCGCGCGCATCCCACTGACGCGGGCCTCGCGCGCCACCTGCAAGGCGTATGCGATCTCGCGATCGCTCACCGGAATGACCAGCGCCTGCGAGGTCGCCAGGGCTGGCAGGTCGCTTCTGGGCACAAGCGAGAGGAGTCGCTCAACGCCAAAGGCAAAGCCACAGGCATTGACATCGCGCGCACTCCCGACAGCCCGCACGAGCCGGTCGTAGCGGCCACCACCACAGAGCTGGCTATCGAAACCGTCCTCATCCTGGGCATGGATCTCGAAGACAAGCCCGGTATAGTAGCTCACGCCCCGGCCCAACGAGAGATTCAGCACAATCTGCTCGTCTGGCACGCCACATTGCTCGATAATCGCCACCAGTTGTCGCAGTTCCTTGAGAGGCGCAGAATCAAGATTATAGCGATCCAGCAGGTCCTGCAAGGCGTCGAAGACGGCAGGGGGCGGACCGGAGACGGCATGAAGGGCGCGCAGGAATTCCAGGGCAAACAAGATCTGACGCCTCTGCTCGCCGCGCCCCATCTTCCACAGCAAACGTTCGACGATCTCGCGACGCGCCTCATCATCACCGAAGGCGATGCTGATGCCACCAAGCAGGGAAGTGATGTAGCGCGCTTCCGCCTCCGAAGTGGCGGCACGGACGTCAACAGGCGTTTCGGTGGGGTATAGCGCTTCGAGGCGCTCCTGCGCCACGCGCTCGCCATCCTCCGAACGACTGATCTGCTCCATCAGGCTCAGTAGCAGGTGGGCGGCGTGATCATCGAGGTGTAGGCGATTGATAAAGCCGCTGGCGACCCCGATGTGACCGAGTTCCAGGCGATACTGCGGAATATGGCATTCGCGCAAGGTATCGCAGGCCAGTTGCATGATCTCCGCATCCGCAGAGATCGCCTGGCCGCCAAATAGTTCGATGCCGAGCTGGGTATGCTGGCGATAGCGGCTGCGTCCAGGCGCTTCGTAGCGAAAGACAGGTCCGGCATACTGGAAGCGCAGCGGCAGGGATTGCTGCTGATAGTGATCGAGATACAGGCGACAGATTGAAGCAGTATACTCCGGGCGCAGGCAGAGATCGCGATGATGGAGATGAAAGGAGTAGAGATTCTGCCATAGCTCCTGTCCAAAACTGGAAAGGAAGAGGTCGCTGCGCTCCAGGATCGGGGCATCGACCTGCGCGTAACCCGCCTGAGCCAGGAACGCGCTCAATTGATCAAGTAGCCAGCGCTGGTGTTGCTGCGTCTCCGGTAAGAGATCATGCATTCCACGCAGTCGCTCAACACGCTTCTTCATAACCTATGTGCGATGTCCTCTCGTAATTTTTCTCGTACTCATAACCATATCTAACAAGTTGCGCCCCTGGTTGATCCAGGGGCGCAGCATGTCACACACATATGTTTAGCAGCAACTAGCGTGTGATCATCGTGCCCACGCCCTGGTCGGTGAACAGTTCCTGCAGGAGAACGTGTTCGGTACGACCATCGATGATATGCACGCGCGGCACGTCGGCAAGAGCTTCCAGGCAGGCATTGACCTTTGGAATCATACCACCGTTAATAACCCCTTCTTCGACCAGCATCCTGGCATCTCTTTCGTTCAACTCTGAGATCAGCGAGCCGTCCGCGCGACAGATACCTTTCACGTTGCTCAGGAAGATCAGCTTCTCGGCATTGAGCGCACCAGAGACGTGGGAGGCGACCAGATCGGCATTGATGTTCAGGCACGTGCCCGCAGGTCCTTCGCCCAGCGGCGCAACGATCGGGATATAGCCCTGGTCGATGAGTGCCTGGATCGGTGTGGGATCGACGCTATCGACCTCACCCACAAACCCCAGGCGCTCGTTGGCGATATGCGCGCGCACCATGCCACCGTCGGTCCCGCTCAGACCAACCGCCTTGCCGCCCATCTGCGACGCCATCAGGACGAGGCCCTGATTGACCTGGCCGAGCAGCACCATGCGCACCACCTCTAACGTCTGCGCATCGGTAACGCGCAGTCCGTTCTCAAAGCGGGTCGGGAGTTGCAGACGAGTCAGCCACTCATTGATGTACGGGCCGCCCCCGTGTACCAGCACAGGGTGCGCGCCCAGCGTGTGCAGCCAGATGATGTCCTGCAACACGCCACGCTGGTGCTCGAGCGTGCTCCCGCCCAGTTTGATCACCAGCGTCTTCCCCTTGAGGTACTCGATATATGGCAGCGCCTCGCCCATCACCTGTGCAATAAGCATATGATCACTGATAATATCGCCCTCCGCTGTCCGTGAAAAGGTTATCGCCATGGTTTGTTTACTCCTCCACACTCTTCAAAGCTACTCATCACAGGAACTGAAGAGTCTATACTTAAACTACGGATTGACACCGAGCGCCGTCAGTCCGGCGGTCTCAGGAAATCCATAAAGCAGGTTCGCGTTCTGCACCGCCTGACCGGCGGCGCCTTTTACAAGATTATCTAAACAGGAAATGACAACCAGGCGCTGCGTACGTGCATCGACGACTGGATGAATGAAACAATGATTGCTGCCGTAGCTCCATTTCGTGTGCGGCGGCTGATCCACTACGTGCACGAATGGTTCATCGGCGTAAAACCGCTCGTAGAGAGCACGAGCCTCGTTCGTCGTCAATGCGCGCTGATCAGGACGCAGGTCAGCGTAACAGGTCGCCAGAATGCCGCGCGTCATGGGCAGCAGATGCGGCATAAATGTCAGACGCAGGTTGTCGTTCGAGGAACCCGCCACCGCCATCAGCTCCTGCGTGATCTCTGGGAGATGCTGGTGCCCCGTGACCTTGTAGGCGCTAATATCCTCGTTGACCTCGGCGTAGTGCGTCGCGAGCGAGAGGCTGCGTCCAGAGCCGCTCACGCCCGACTTGGCATCGATGATCGCGCCCGGCTCGATGATACCTTCCGCAAAGGCTGGCGCCAGGGCCAGGATCGAGGCCGTCGCGTAGCAACCAGGATTGGCGATGAGAGATGCGCCACGAATGTCCTCGCGATGCAACTCGCACAAACCATACACAGCCGTCGCCAGCAGAGCCGGAACGGGATGTGTATGGTTGTACCACTGCTTATATATATCGACATCGCGCAGGCGAAAATCTGCCGAGAGGTCTACCACTTTCGTACCATGCTCAAGCAGGCGCGCCCCCGTCTCGGCGGCGGCGGCATGTGGCAGGCAGATAAACGCCAGGTCGGTCCGCTCTGGCTCCTCGCTCAGCAGTAAGGACGGATTGAGCGCAGGCGTTAGCTGCTCGGAAGTCTGGAGGGTGGCGCGTAAGTGCGGAAAAACATCAGTGAGCCGCTTGCCAGCCGCGCTGCGTGCAGTCACTGAGGTCACGACGAAGCGGGGGTGCTGGGACAGTAGGCGCAACAATTCCAGGCCAGTGTAGCTCGTGACATTGACGATCGCGACAGTAACCATCGAAACATCCCTTTTATTTGAGTACTCGTCATCAACAACAATAAAAAAGCCTTCATCCCTCTAAATAAGTAAATCAAGGGACGAAAGCTGAAATAGGCGCTTCCGTGGTACCACCCGGTTTGTCTTTCAAACACAATCTTCAATCGCTCTCAAAGGCGCCGCGTGAAGAATTTACTCCCCTACTTCAGTGTAGCGAAGGTGGAAAGACCACTTTCCGGCTATCGTGCTGCGTGGTAGCCACCCACCTGTTCCTACTTGCTCAGAATAGACAGATCATCCATGACTATCCTGGCTTTCTTCGGCCAGCCGCTCACGAAAGGGTTCCGAGGGGTAATACCATTCCAGCCTTTCACCATTCGCCGGATCGCTATCGGATACCGACCTCGTACTATGTTCGGTCATCGCGGGTCAGACAGGTATATTTGTTTTTCTCTGTTGGTACTAAGGATACCAGCATATGCTGGCGATGTCAACTAGTATTTTTGCGGATAGTAAAGGGAACTTATGGAGAATTTGTCTATATTCAGCAGGAGCGCTTTTCCACTCCTCTCTGAGCGCGCCTTGCCTCGGTGCCGATCTTCGCATACAATGAGCTACACAATGCCCATATTAGAGTCTGACGATCAGGAGCCCAAAACTGAGCTATCAAAGGAGCGCGATACGTTCTATAGTATGCAACTATCAATATAGGGACAAAAATAAGCAATAGTACCAGCGTGTGGATACAAATAGAAAGCATGGTGTAATGAGTTGGAAAGAGGGCACAAATGAAGTATGATAACGGTAATCTCAAAAAGGGAAAAAGATAATGGCAAGTAATTATGGTAATCTGACTGGACAGACGCTGGGCGCATGCACGCTTGAACAATTGATTGGCCAGGGAGGCATGGGGGCAGTGTATCTCGCGCGGCAGGCGCGTCCGGCGCGCAATGTGGCGGTCAAGGTCTTGCAGCCGAATATGTCTATGAATAGCGAGGTCTACCAGGAGTTCCTCGCCCGCTTCCGACGGGAGGCCGATGTGATTGCACGCCTCGATCAGGTCAATATTATGCCTATCTACGAGTATGGAGAACAGGCGAACCTCGCCTATCTGGTGATGCCTTACCTCAGTGGTGGAAGTCTGCGCGACGTGCTCTCCAGGCGCAGCACCCTCACCTTGAACGAAGCCATTGTCTACATCGATCAGGCCGCATCCGCACTTGACTACGCCCACGCGCAGGGTGTGGTACACCGCGATTTGAAGCCCGCGAACTTCCTCCTCGCCGGAGATGGGAGATTAGTACTGGCCGATTTTGGTATCGCACGCATCATCGAGGAGAGTGCATCAGGGGCGGCCCTGACGGGGACGGGCACTATTCTGGGTACGCCTGAATATATGGCTCCGGAGATGGCGCGCGGGGAGCCGATCGATTATCGCGTCGATATCTACGAGCTCGGCGTGGTCCTCTTTCAGATGCTCAGCGGTCGACTCCCCTTCACCGGCAGCACCCCGCTGGTCGTCGTCGCCAAACATATACAGGAGCCGCTTCCTCTCCTGAGCCGGGAAAACCCGGCACTCTCGCCAGAGGTAGATGCAGTCATCCAGAAGGCTACCGCTAAATATCCCAACGATCGCTACAAATCCGCCAGAGAGATGGCTCAGGCCCTGCGCAATGCCGCCAGCAAGGACGCATCCGCCGCAACCTACTACGAGCGCGCGGGAGAAGATGTCCCCACCGTATATTCCGAAGGGCAACCGGTCATCTTGCCAGCACCACCAACGGCACAGGCGCCACAATATAACCAGCAATTTAATACGCCGCCCTCTCAGCAAAAACGACTGCCCAACACTATGTCGGGGACGAACGGCGGCGGCATGTACGGGAATCAAACTCCTCAACCAGGCTCCTATGGCACATACCCGGCACCGCAGTCCTATCCGGCACAAAAGCCAAAAGGCCAACCGCTATGGTGGATCGTGGGTGTCCTGCTGATACTTGTGCTGATCACCTTCGGCGTCCTGGCAGGCGTAGTGCTCACCAGGGGCAACGCGACGACGCCGACGCCAGGGGGTGGCACGACAGCGGGCATAACAGCCACCACACAACCGACGGCAACGCCAGGGATAACGCCGACGCAAACGATCCAGGCGACCGCGACGACGGCACCATCACCCACGGCAACACAGACAACCACGGGCATTCCGCTGGGTCCGCAGCTCTACGCCACTGGCAGCCCCGGTCCCCGCTGCGACCACAATGGAGGCTCCTGGGCCCCAACCGGTGGACTACAGGTCACCTGCCTGGGGGGTAGAACACGCCTCAGCAATACGACCACTGGCCTGGGGGGCACCTTCCTGACCGCCTTTCCCGGTCCTACATTCCCTAACAATTATGTTATCCAGGTGCGTTTGCAGTCGGGCCTGGTATCATCGGCAGACTTCGGCGTCTACTTCCGCAACCAGGCGGGCAGCAACCAGCAAGGGGCTTATTCTTTCTTGATCCATAACGACGGGAGTTGGGGAGCCTATGTTTACGATAATAACAGCGGGCAGGCGAAACAACTCACCGGTGGGAATGACGCGGTGAACGATATTCATACGGAGGTGACGCTCGATGTGGTTGTTAGCGGGCAGCAATTCACGTTCTACGCCGATGGGAAGCAGCTCGGTGAGGTCAATGATTCGACCTATAGCAGCGGAACGGTAGGGGTTGCTGTTGACCAGGGTGGTACCATTACCGCCTCCAACTTCAGACTGTACGCAACGGCTTCATAGTCTTTGCCTCGTACACAACCTTCGCTCATGCACTCCTTCCTAATGACCTGTACAATATTTGACATTATCGGTTCATCTAGTACAATAGGAAGGAAACAACACAGGGATCGACTTCAAGCCCGTGCGACTTCTCCGTCACACAGTGGCAGCATTACTCTGTCCCAAAGCAGGTAACTATAGAGCGGAGGGCTACCTTCCATACCATATGGTTCCTTGTGCACATAACGGCATAATTCTGTATATTTGAGAGGATAAACGAGCGTGGCGATAAATAGTAATGAATTATTGGGCCAGGCGCTCGGAACATGTACACTCCAGCGTCTCCTGGGTCAAGGTGGTATGGGTGTAGTGTATCTTGCGCGACAATCACGACCACGACGTACGGTCGCCGTGAAGGTACTTTTGCCTGGCATGCATACCGATCCAAGGGCACGCGCAGAGTTCTTAGTACGCTTTCGCCGCGAGGCCGACGCCATCGCTGCTCTCGATCACGTCAATATCATGCCAATTTACGAGTATGGTGAACAGGGCGAACTGGCATACCTGGTTATGCCCTATGTCATCGGCGGCACTCTGCGCACAAGGTTGAGCCAGCGCGGCATTCTTCCTCTCACGGAGGCTATTCCTATCATCGAACAGGCCGCAGCAGCTACTGACAGCGCCCATGCTCAGGGAATCGTGCACCGCGATCTTAAGCCGGGCAATATTCTTTTTCATGCGGATGGGAGAGTTCTGCTTGCCGATTTTGGCCTGGCAAAGGTGGTACGGGGATATGAGGAGCCTGATAGCAATGGCGGCTTCTCGACGCTTACCGGCACAGGGATCATCATAGGCACGCCCGAGTACCTCTCGCCAGAACAGAGCACGGGTCAGCTTATAGGACCTTATACCGATATCTATGCGCTCGGTATCGTACTATACCAGATGCTTGGCGGGCGCGTCCCCTTCACCGGAACGTCACCGGTCACGATAGCGCTCAAACAGGCGCTCGAAGCCCCGCCATCGTTGCTACAACTGAATCCAGCGCTCCCTCCCGGCGTTGAAGCGGTCGTGATGAAGGCGCTCGCCAAGTCCCCGGAAGAACGCTACGCGAGCGCGGGCGAACTCGCCCGCGCGTTTCGCTCCGCCGCATCCGGCGCACCCGTCACGCCGCGTCACCCAAACGAACCCACCATCGAGAATTTCTCGACGATAACCATTCCAGAAGAGCAGCGGGCACGAGTTGTGCATGCTACTGAAGATATTGCCAACAAGCCAACTGGCGAAGGCATACGCGTCTCCTCTTCAAAGAGCGAGGAGGATATCTCTCAGGTCCACACGGCAGGGCGACCCGGCACCAACGCAGGCGATAACGACATATCGCAAGTATCGACAGCGGGACGATCGCATGTTGTGCCCGGCACAGATGTCGTGCTGCCCGAGTACCACATCCAGGCGCACGCTCACGCCGAAACGCCCGCCCTGCACGAGGCTGAGACGGAAGAGGCTCCGCGCCTCGTCTCTCCTGAAGCGCCAACGCCACTGGCGAGTCCGACGCCATCGCTTCCCACGCCGATCGGGCCAGCAGAGACCGGCGGTGCCCAAAAATCTCGACAACAGTATGTCACACCCAGACTACCCACCCCTTCGCCGCAACAAAGGCCGCAAAGCAAGCCCGTCAAATTTCGCCCCGGCGGCTATCAGTCCGCCTGGATGATGCTCATCGGCAGCCTGTTGACGCTTGTGCTGGTCGTGGGTGGCTTCGTCGCTTATCTCAACCTGACGCCGAAAGGCACCACTCATACAACGAGCATCGCGAAAACGTCGCCGACGGTAAAAGGGACCACGACGAAACCCCAGCCCTTTACACCACCCACACCACTGGTGAGCGCGGGCAGCGTGCTCTACGGAACAGCGCTGCCAGGACCAACCTGTGATGCACAGGGCGGACAATGGAGCAAACAGTCAGGCGTCAGTGTCACATGCCCCACCAGCGGGACACAACTGACGAACGGGAGCGCAGGAAAGACGGCGGGTATCTTTCTGGATAAGCTCCCGAATGGCCAGAGCGTGCCGGATAACTACGTCTTGCAGGTCCAGGTGAGCACGAGCGCAGGCACACAGGGCAACTTCGGCGTCTTTTTCCGCAACCAGCCTGGCAGCCCGACGGGCGCGTACGCGTTCCTGCTCAATACGGGTGGGACATGGGAAGGTAATCTGTATGACCAGCGGAGCGGATCTGTGAACACACCTGTAAGCCTGAAGGTGCAGGGAAAGATGGCAGAGACATTCACCGTGGACGTTGTTGTCCAGGGCAGTACTTATAATTTCTACTTCAATGGTAAGTGGCAGGGGACGACAGAGAGCGCGCAGTACACAAGTGGCAATCTCGGGCTGGTCGCCGATAGTGGCACCAGCGTCACGTTCAAAAACCTGGCCATTTACGCCAGCTCTTAGCATTGCTGTAACTCTTCAGGACCCTTGTTCTGACTCCTCGTGGCTCCGCGCGCGGCGCGGCTCACACCAGACCCCTGGCGAAGCGCCGCAGGCGCTGAGGGGTCAAGGAGACCTGAAAAGTTACAGCATCACTGAAACGTGGGTGCGTTTCATTTTTTTGCCCGAAACGATCTCATCTATCGACCGCACCCCTACACTTCTAACCTCAAGAAACTGCCTGATTGGTATAGGCCTGCGCGAGGTTCGCCACGGGTTTGATCATCTTTTGCGCGACCAGGAACTGCTCCATCGACTGCCACGCGGCACTATCGTTGTAGCCAGCCTGACTGCTCCCCTGCCAGAGCGGGATCGTCGCCTTCAATACGGTCAGCGCCTGGGCCGTATCTGTCAGCGTAGGAATGTAGGTCTTGCAGATGGTGAGCGCGCCCGAGGGATCGGCGATGACGTCCTTCAGGCCCTTCAACGTCGCCTGGACGAATGCACGCACCATCTGGGGCTGACTATGAAAAGTATCCTCGGTAGTGATGATACCATTCGAGATCAGGGGCTGGTAATCGGAGACGTTAAAGGTGCGTACCGGGAAGCCGCGCGCAGCGAGTTGCAACGGCTCGTTGTTCGAGTAGCCCATCACAGCATCCACCCTATGGCTCACGAGTGCCGCGACCTGCGTGAAATTGATCGACTCTACATGCACATCTGAGAGCGTCAGCTTTGCTTTGTAAAGCAGAGCCAGCAGACCGGTATAGGTCGAACCATACATCCCAGGCACGCCGATAGTGTGCCCCTTCAGATCGGCCAGCGTCTTGATCGACGAGTTGGCAGGCACAATCAGGCTCACGGGATACTTCTGAAAGATCGTCGCCACGTCGATGGCCTTGACATTTTTATCGCGGGCCTCCATCAATTCGTCGCCACCGGCAAAGACAAACGTATTCTTTCCCGAGACCATGGAGCCAAAGAGATCGGGTACGATACCGTGATTAAAGGTCACGTTAAGTCCGGCGCTGCTATAGTAGCCCTTGCTCTGCGCGACGTAAAATGGCGCAAACTGTACATCGGGTATATAGCCGAGGCCGATCGACACGCTCTTCACCGACGCGACCGGCGTCGATGAGCCGTTGCTTCCCGACGACGCGCTGCCACATGCGGTTACCAGCAACGCCAGCAGGACCAGCGGGGACAAAAAAGACAACAGGATAGATGAACGATGGCGTCTGGACATCGATTGTGTTCTCCATTCGTATGTAGCGGGCTTTGCCCCGTAAACTAGTAGATCACCTCAGCCACTTTTGACAGCGCCCAGGTTATACCGTAGTATAGTGCGGCCAGCGAAGCCAGCACAAGCACTGTAGCGAACATAAATGGTGTATTGAACTGGTTCTTCGCCATCAATACTAACGCTCCCAATCCCTGATCGCCGCCAACAAACTCGCCCACCAGCGCGCCCACGATCGAGAGGGTGAAGCCGGTACGCACCCCCGCCAGCAGGGCCGGTAAGGCCAGAGGGAACTCGATACGCGCCAGCAGCGACCAGCCAGAAGCCCCCTCGACGCGCGCGGCATCCGTCAATGAGCGATCAATGGTCTTCATACCCAGAATGGTGTTGATCACCATGGGGAAGAACACGACCAGCGCACAGATGAGCAGGTTAGGCAGCAGCCCGTAGCCCAGCCAGAGCGAAAAGAAGGGTGCGACGACGATGGCAGGAATGGCCTGGCCCGCCGCCATATATGGATGGATCGTGATCGCGAGCAGGCGCGATTTCGCCAATCCATAGCCTAAAGGCAGTGCAATAGCCAGGGCCAGCAGGAAGCCTAGCACGCTCTCCTCAATCGTCACCAGGGCATTGCTTAAGAAGACTCCTGATTGCAAGCCCGCGAACAAGCTGGAGAACACATCGGCGGGCGCGGGCAGAAACAACGCCGAGACATGTCCAGGGGTCGTGGCGATATACCAGACCAACAAAACGAGGAGAGCGACCAGCAGCGATGGCGTTGCGCTGAACAGCCGTCCCGCCGCTCTCGACGTGGAGGTGCGCCCACCATCCAACGTCATCCGTTTGCCTATGCCACCGATCTCGCCCGGCCTCGCGTCAGGTCGCACATCGGTTCGCACGGAGGCAAACCCGCGCCCGAAGGTGGACGCGTCTTTTCTTGTAGAAGTTGTTACGCTCATGAACATCCCTTTTGTCATAGCTATACTGGCGGCGAGACGAAGACATAGACAACCGCCAATTCAACTGACTTGGGAGGCTTGTGAGGGAGATGAACGAAGATCACCTGGAGCACTCGCTCTACTTGAAGGGTAGGCGATTACTCCACTGTCACGCGCGATGCAATGCGCGAAGACAGATAGCTATGATCTGCATACCAACCTTCTCCCATCCGGACTGTACCGTCGGCTTCGGAATCACGCCGAATCCTGTCATTACCAGCGCAGAAGCGCCGGTAGTCGACTCGCGGGCTTAGCATGTACGTTATGGATACACGCAATACCGCCGGTCGGGAATTTCACCCTGCCCCGAAGGTCTTCTACCTAATTATGCCACATGGAGAGGCTATACGCAAGTGTATGATAGTTGCTAAAAACAGAGACAAATGTTACACTCATCTCCACTCCTCGCTTTCAGCTACGCCCGTTGAATGCACTGCATCAGCACACCAACTAGGCGGCAGGTTGGACTACGGCCAACCCTGTTGCTTGCGCCACTGCTCATGTCGCTTCATGAGCAAGGCTTTGATGGCTTGCCTGTCCTGACAGGCGTGTAATTCTGTATCTTCTTTGCGATGGGCAAGATTGGTCGCCGCATTGTGATCGGCATGTGTTGAGAAGCCACAGACAACACAGCAAAACGTTTGCTGGTCCGGTCTATTCTTTCTCTCGACACAGTGACACACGCTACATTCCTGAGAGGAGTATGCGCTCTTGACTTTCGTGGCGACCACTCCCCGCTTCGCCGTCTCCCAGGCAATCTTTTCGGGAATGCGTGCCAGATTGGACGCGCGCAAATAGGCATTCATCGCACGCGCCTTGAACTTCATGGAGGCCACTGACAGGTGTTCATAGGCAATGTGTGCATCAGGGTGCTCATCCAGGCAGACATTGACCGCACGGTTGATCTCCTGACGCACGTGGCGCCTGAGTCGTTGCCCACTCTTGCTGCTGGTCGAGGGCAGCTTCTCCACGCCCTTCTTTTTGAGGCACGCGCGCAGCTTTGCCTTGCGACGGCGTTTCTCCCGCTCACGCTTTTGTCGCTCGCGCAGTTTGCCGTGAAAGGTGCCGTAGTGCTTGCCATCGCTGCTCGTCACAAAGTTAGCAATGCCGACATCCAGGCCGACGACCGGGGCATCTGGCTCGGTCTGGGCGGCCACCTGCTCTTCGTAGGAGAGGGTGAGCCACCAGCCATCTGTACGCCTGCTCAAGGTCACACTGCTATTGATGCTTTTGCCTGCCAGTGTTGCACGATGGTAATCTGCCAGCTTGACCGGCACCCTGATGGGTTGGCGCTTCTCTAACGTGCTGATTCTCAGCCAGTAGTCAAAGGTGGAGTCGTTGGATGGTTCCAGAACGGCAACATTGGCGTTGGCCTGGATGCAGGTTTGCTGTAAGGTGGGGGTGTTCCACTCCTTCCACTCTGGCTCTTTCTGATTGGAATCTGGCGTTGCCAGTGCTTCCTGGTAGTTCTCTCGCTCTTCCAGATAGCTTTGATACGCCTGTTCTCGGTTGGTTCGCCACGCACGGGCGATACCTGCCGCCTGTTGGATCGCGACCCGGTGCCAGCGTTCAGAAAGTGAAGTGGGAAAGACAGGAGCATGAAATTTATCGGGTGGCTCTTCCGTGCAAAAGTAGGTGACGTATGCTTGACAGAGCGCCTGGTACACCGGAGCCAGGGCGTCCAGGGCGGCAAGCTTGCAGGCATTGGTCTCACTGAGCCGAATATGGGTCACGGCTTTGGTCAGAGTGTAGGCCGTGTCCTGCCCTCTTCGGGGATGCTGGCGCTCTGTCATGTCCTTGTGCCTTCCTTTCTGTCGGTCTTCCGTCCTTACACGGCAACCGCTCGCATTCCGCCAATGTTCCGCTTGAGCGGGACGAGCACATAGCCCAGATTCACCAGCGACTTGATCTCGATGCCAAAGGGCCGGAGCTTCATACGACACCGCGCCAGCAGGTTGCGTACCGGACGCATCACCACATCAGCGGTTCCTTCTTCCAGTCCCCACAGCACTTTCTCCTGACACTGATCGATGCTCTTGCCCGTCATCGCTGAGAGGAGTACTTCATTGGGGCAGTACT
>WNGD01000278.1_pt1 | contig 53977 bp, 50 predicted proteins | sample 5400671 | NCBI WGS metagenome assembly WNGD01 (sample SAMN13153369, study PRJNA577476) | soil metagenome | isolation source: 40 cm soil or saprolite under grassland replicate 2 | place: USA:California | collected 2016-06-15 | reverse complement strand
CGTTCTCACGTGCCACTTCGCGGAGTCGCTCATCGCTTCGCTCATAGAGCACCGCGTGTTCCCAGGCAAGTGTGGCGTAGTTGGCGAACGTCAACAGCAAGTCGATCTCGTTCTGGTTGAAGGTATGGGGCTCGGTACGATGCACCAGCAGAACTACACCTCCCGCATGACGACTGATGATCGGGATCGCCAGCACCGAGCGGAAACCTTCATTGTAGGAGAGCGATGGTATTGGCTGCTCAGGGCCGAGCAGTTTCTGCACCGGCTTGCCATCGCGTAGCGCCTTCACTGCAGACGAACTTACATTCTCAGGATGCAGGGAAAGCGTGTGGTCGTAGCGTTCGCTGTGGCCATCGCTGACCAGCACGCGTAGCACACCGTTCTCGTCAGGCAGGAGCACTGCCGCTGCCTGCACATCCACTAGCCGTCGCACCTCGCGAATTATCTTTCTTACTACCCCGTGTGGTTCAAGCGACCCAACTACTGCGTTCGACGTTTCAAGCAGTGTTCGCAACTCGCCGAGTTTTTTCAGTCCGTCGCGCTCCAGACGTACCAGTGAACGCGCCAGGTAACCAACCTCGTCATCACGGGTGGCGAGTACAGCCGCATCTACTGGCAATGATTGCTCAGAGGTGGGCAGCACCTGATGCTGGATGGCAAGCGTATGGAGAGGGCGAATGACACGCATCAGCAATATTAGCCAGAACAGCAGACCGCCGATGGCGAAGAGCAATGCTGCCGTCAGTAACCAGAGATGGAACTGCGTGACGACAGCCAGCGCCTCATCTGCAGGCCTCTGCACAATGACCGCCCAGCCGGCCTCTGGAACGGGAACAGCGCTGAAAAGCCACTCATGGCCATCTGGTCCCAAACCCAGACGAGAGGCCACATGGCCCTGCAGCGCCTGATCAGCCCCCGGCAGCTCGTTCAGTACCGTCCACAAGATCTGCTCGTGATTGGGCGTGGCAATAAGCTCGCCCCGGTCATCGATGATGCTGATCATGAGTCGCCGGCCCTGGTGGTGCTGCGCTTGTACGACAGTCTTCAAGGGATCACTTAGCTCGACAAGCGAGAAACTGGCCGCTACGATACCTACCAGCTTACCGCTAGGAGTGCGCACAGGTTCAGCGACGATGACGCCCGCATTAAAGGTCGTTTCAGCTGCGACACCCACGTCGAAGATCGGGCCGGTGGCCGTGCGGGCCCGCTGAACGATATCGGGTGGCGAGAATTCCGCGACCCCTAACCCGGCTCCACCCTGCGGCCAGGGCCAGGAGGCACTCAGAACGCCCACAGGGTCGAGCCAGTAGACCTGATCCACATCGCTGCGAGAGGCCTGGAAAGTATGGAAGATGTTCGCCTTCGCGACGGGCGTACCAGCCTGTACCGCAAGCTTGCTTAGCGCGACGAGCGAGTTCTCGGCGTCGCGTAGATGGAGGCTGGTCTCGAGCGCGATCTCCTGTGCCAGCGCCTGGTCTGATGCCTGGGCGTCATTTCGCAGTTGCTGCTCGACCACAGCGTTGACTCCCACACCTCCGGTCAGCACGACGATGACAAACAGTAGATACACGCTCAGCAATTGGACCAGGAGAGATCGACGCATGAAATGCAGCATGGCCAGTACTCCTCAGCGAGTTCTGTCGAGTGATCCGTCTAAACTATACCTGACCTCCAACGAATGACAATGGGGCACTCTGGCGCGCTATGCGACGAGCCAGATCTATTACATCTCGTCTTGCCTTGAACAAAATACCCATCCATCCAATATCACGTTCTGTACCGAGGTGCTGATACACGTGCATTATACCACTATGGCTGTCCAAATCGTACCTCGACTGTAGTCAACTCATCCTGAGCACAGATGATGACATAGTTCCACTCCACTCCCAGCTCCACCTCATTCTCGTTCACGTGCTCGCTGGACAAGACGACTCGGGCGCAAGCTTGAAGGCCGGCGCCCGAGCTTTCATAGTAGGGATATTAGCTTGCGTTGTTCGTGAACTCGTTGGTGTACGTCATGCTGAGATCGATCTGCTTGCCCTGTACAGACTTATTAGTCTGCTTCTCCGTGCTGAGAACAAACTGGGGACCTCCATCAGGCATCTTCCCGTCCGGGCTGAAGATGGCCACTTGATTCTTCAATGCTGTCACATAGAGGTCCTTATTGTTGGCGTAGTAGTCGGGTGGCATCATGGCCGCAATCTGATCCGGCGTATGCGTTTGTATCCACTTCAGGGTTTTGACGTAGGCATTCACCAACTTCTGGACGACGTCTCTGTGGCTGTTGACGTAGCTATTTTGCATGAAGACGCAGATGAAAGGGTATGGCCCGCCGAGCGCCGCCTGAGTCGATTGCGGGGTGCGCAGGTCGGCCAGGACTTTGCCTACACCGCTTGATAAGAGACGCGAGATCGTCGGCTCGGTGGTCATGCCTGCATCGATTTTGCCCTGCTGCATCGCCGCGATGAACGTGTCACCGGCTCCGACAGGGATAAAATGCACCTGGTCGGCCGAAATTCCCACATTGTGCAGCAGGATGGTCGTCAGGGTTTGCGTGCCTGAACCAAGCTCAGTGACGCCCAGGTTCTTGCCTATGAGATCTTTAGGTGACTGGATCTGGCCTGCCTCCTTGGCTGACACCATTTCAGCTTCTCCCGGTGCGATACCCAACTGCACTACGCTCTCCATTTGCTTGCCGGCTGCTTGCAGCTCGATGGTATGGTTGTAAGACCCCGAGCCCGCATCCACCTGATTCGCAAGGACTTCATCCTCAGCAGACTGCCCGGATGCCTCGTCAATCAGCGTAACATTGAGACCTTCTTTAGTGAAGTATCCGAGCCGCTGGGCGAGCTCATTCGGTAAATAGATCTGCTTGTTGAGCCCACCAACCATGATCTTGAGGGGTATTGGTCCGCTTCCGCTGCTACCAGTGTTACTGCCACCGCACGCGCTCAGAATGAGCACGAAGATGACACTACCTACCAACAAAAGCCGTCGATTCCATGAGTTCATTTGTCTTCTCCTTTCCTGTCTTGGATGGTCACCTGCGTGACCAGCTATTGCCGCCAGCCGATCCCATTGATGGGACACGGTATTTCAACTGGGATGGCAACTCTCATCGTCTGTTATACCGCTACTTTGCTCTACCCTCCTTTTGGTACCCCGCCTAGATGGTCACGTCGCTGACGGTATTAGGCCGCCACCTGATCAGGCGGTTTTCCAGCGCTGTGATCAGCGACTCCGAAAGCAACGCCACCACCGCCAGGATGAACATCGCCGCGAAGACGCCATTCGCATTGAAGGTGGCCCCCGCGTTCTGGATCATCAGACCGATGCCCTGGGTCGAGCCCAGGAACTCGCCGACCACCGCGCCGACCAGTGCAAAGCTAAAGCTGGTGTGCAGGCTGGCAAAGATCCACGATAGGGCTGAAGGGATGACCACACTGGTGGAGAGTTGGCGCTGGCTCGCCCCCAGGATGCGTGCGTTCGCCATCAGGTTACGGTCGACCTCGCGCACCCCTTGAAAGGCGTTAAAAAACACGATGAAGAAGACCAATACGGCTGCAAGCGCCACTTTGGATTGGATCCCCAGACCTAGCCCGATGACGAAAATGGGGCCGAGCACGACTCGCGGGATCGAATTGGCTGCTTTGATGTAGATGCCCAGCACGTCCGCCAGGAACCGGTTGCGTCCAAGCACCACGCCACAGATGACCCCGAACACCACACCGATCACGAAGCCGAGGATGGCCTCCTCTAACGTGACAGCAATTTGCTCCCACAGCGGTCCCTGCGCTGTCCCCTCCGTCACCCACGTGACGATCTGCTGTAAGATACCAGAAGGTTGACCCCAAAAGAACGGGTCGATCACTGGGGTGCTGGCGCCGGGGAGTTTCCAACTGGTGAAGAGCTGCCAGCCGCCGATGATAACGATCAGCAGCAGGATGCGCAGGCTGTTGATCAGGATGCGCCGGCGACGGAGAGCAGCTCTGGCCGCTGGCACTCCTGTGCTCTCAGGAGCGGTGAGAGTCTCATGAGACTCGTTGCTTAGTACGTTCATAGCTAATCATCACCTCGTTGCGGAGATCTTCCCAGATTTCATGATACAGTTGGACGAAACGCGGCTCGAAGCGGATTTCCTCCACCTTGCGTGGACGCGGCAGATCGATGGTATAGATGCCCTTGACAGTACCTGGCCCAACCGTGAGGACACACACCCGGTCGGCCAGGGAGATGGCCTCCTCCAGGTCGTGGGTGACGAAGACGACAGAGGCTTTGAGGGAGGACCACATGTTAAGCAGTTCATCTTCCATCAAGGTCCGCGTCTGCACGTCGAGCGCGCTGAACGGCTCGTCCATCAGCAGGATTTGCGGTTCGTTGATAAAGGTCTGTGCCAGTGCCACACGCTTACGCATGCCGCCAGAGAGTTGGTGCGGATAGTGTTGCTCGAAGCCTGCCAGCCCGACACGCGCAATCCAATCGCGGGCGCGCCCCAGCGCCTCGGCTTTTCGTTGACCGCGGAAGGATGGACCCGTGGCAACGTTATTGAGCACATTCTTCCAGGGGAAGACGGCATCCGACTGGAAGACATAGCCAATGCGTGGGTCAATGCCCTGCACGGGCTCTCCCATCACCTGCACTGAGCCTTCGCTGGGTCGCTCGAGACCAGAGATGAGACCCAGGGTGGTGGATTTGCCGCAGCCGGTCGGACCGACTACTGCGCAGAACTCGCCAGGCGCAACGGTGAGGGTAACGTCCCGGATCGCCGTGTAGACCTGGCCCGTAGGCGTCAGGAACCGCTTGGTGACGTCCCATAATGCGATGGCAGACGTGGCCGGGCTCGACACGTTTTGCGTACTAGTTGCTGATTCTGTCATAGGTAAAGCGGTCGAACTCCTTTCTCGGATGGTCTGCTGGTAAACACGAAGTGTTACCAGTTCGAACCTTTCCTCATGAGCAGGTTGTGCGTACGAATCTGTGAGTCGTCTCAGTCACAGGGCTAGTGAACCGTGCCATGAGCCTATGATGACAGTGTAGACGATTGGGCATAAACGGCGCATAAACGTGGCCTACTCCGTCATAAATAGCGCGTAAATATTCGTACCCACATTCCACACGGCTATTCTTGACACGCTCCAAAACTCACCTTTGTTTTTCTTGGAAAGCATGTCCCCAGGCAGGGAGCAGGAAGTGAGAGCGGTAATCAGATGAACTATCGTGATCTAGCGCCGCAACAGCAAATCCTCCCGCCTGAAGGCTGTCCCTAGGGCAGGAGGACTATAGGTACTGTACGAGTGTGAGACAAGGGGTGAGCAGTTTGAGGGCTTGTTCACCCATAGGTCCTAATTCTTTCTCGTAAGACCGCGATTACTGAATAGTATGCTATCATTCGATGGTTCAAATTATAAAATGCTTATACTAGAGTTTGATGCTGCTTACTCAAAGACGCACCGTCTGCTATAGTAGTACTATGCTCTCTTCTAGTATGATCTGGATAGAAGGAGGGAAAAACGATGCTAAAACGCACTCATAGAGCAATTTGTCACAAACCAGCCTGGTTCTTTCTGCCGCTGTTAAGTGCATTGGTGCTGCTCGCCGCCTGTGGGAGTAGCACCACTACAACACCCACGATCACTCCTACTCCTAGCGTAGGCAACACCACGCCTACGCCCACACCTGCGCCACCCACACCTACTCGCACTTCAGCTGAGAAGCAAGTGGTCAACATGCTGGGGAACACCTTCAGCCCGGCTACGCTGACAATCCCTGTGGGGAGTACTGTGACCTGGAAGAATAAGTCCTCGATAGCTCATACCGTAACGAGTAGCAAGTTTGATAGTGGAAACCTTCTGCCTAGTGGCACATTTAGTTTCACCTTTAAGACACCTGGCACATTTCAATACGTTTGCAATTATCACCCATTTATGCAAGGCACGATCGTCGTGACGTAAATTAAGCACGAACTAATGCTGGTCTTAGTGTGGGTTCTTGGTGCTTGCGCAGCGCATCGAACTGCTCATCGGAGTCGTCGTGGTTGTGCTGCTGGCGGGCGAAGGATGACTCTTGGACCGCGCTCTCTCCAATGAAAGCGCGCATGCCATACTTACGCAAAAATGCCGGTCAGCCCCTTGATCAACAACGCAATACCAAAGAACCCGAGCACCACTACATTGACCATGCGTTGATTGCGATTCAACCACTCCCTCATTGATTTCATGGCGGCATCACTGTGCTCACCCATCACCAGAAAGACAATGATGGGGATCAGCAACGTCCATATCATAATCAGGCCGAGCACTAACACGGAGATGATGTTTTCAGCAGTTGACAGAGCGCCAGCCGTAATTATTGCTGCACCAATGACCAGGAGCCCGATGAAGCGAAGTTGGGCCACCGATAGCAGGAAGCCCGCCACTAACAACTTAACTGCTCCCATCTTATCGAGCATCACCATGATCTTTGGTGGGGGCGCGTCCGGATCATCCTCACCAAAGAACGTTTTCACGGCGAAGATAAGTAACACCACACCGATCAACGAACTGACGACTGCCGTAACTGTGCCGCTTTTTCCCGAGTTAGACGTGGAGATTCGCCCGGCTAGAGCGAGCAGCACAAAACCCCAAAGGATGTATGCAATGTACTTGCCCACGATAAACGCGATGGACTTGATCAACCCATTGGTTGTACTTAGAAAGAGGATGACCACGCCGATCATTACCGGGGCGATTGATCCGAGGGCAAGCGGCAGTAATTGAAGTAAAACAGTTCCCATTTTTTAAATCCTCCATGAAGCTAGATGCCCCAGACATCCACCAGGTAGCGATCCTCTGCGGTCAACTCATCCAGCCACTGGTTCGCCTCCTGCTCACTTTTGCCCGTTTTTTCCTGATACAGGGAAGCAAAAGCTTTTCTCACGTCTGGAGCCATCTTGCTGGCATCCCCACAGATGTACACGATGGCCCCCTGCTGGATCAGTTGCCAGACTTCCTCCCTGCCCTCCTGAATCTTATCCTGCACATAGGCCTTCTTCCCATCGAGGCGGGAAAAGGCGACAGACAAGTTTGTGACCCCTTGTTCGGCGAAAGCCTCTAATTCGTCTTCATAGATGTAATCTTGCTGCGGATTGCGGCAGCCAAAGAACAGCAGCGATTTTCCTATCGGTTTCCCTTGCGCTTTAAGCGCCGCTCGCTCCTGGAGGAACCCTCTAAAGGGCGCCAGTCCTGTCCCGGGACCAATCATGATCAGTGGGATGCTTGCATCCTCTGGGAGCCTGAAGCGCGATTTGGTATCTTGCACAAACGCGTACACCACATCGCCAGGTTCCCGCTGACTCAAGTAGGTCGAACACACGCCCTCATATGTTCCATGGCCCGATTTGGCCCGACCACGTACTACGCCCACGGTAATACTGCAGCGGTCTTTCTCTACTAAAGGCGAAGAGGAAATGGAAAAGTACCGCAGGCGCAGGGGGGAGAGCAGTTCCAGGTAGACACTAAACGGCATGGTACATGAAGGGAACTCTTCCAGCATGTCGATGAGTGATTTTCTTTTTGCCAGGACCTCTCGCCTGTAGGTGGCCTGACTCGCCTCGTCATCCCCCGACAGCTCGACCAGTTTCGTCTTCTCTGCCGGATCCCCTGTGTACTCGACCATCCGTTTGATCTGTGTGCGCGTGGCCGGCTCCTGCAGTTCGACGTACTCTGCGAGTAAGTCGAAGACCCTGATGGGTTCACCTATGGGCATCTGCGTGCGCCGGGTGTCGGTTTTATGCAGGCGGACCTGGCTCTCCTTGTCAAAATGGAAGTGTGCCGCGACGCGCTTAACCTGGGCGTAGCAGTTACGAGCCAGCACGCCAAGATGGTCTCCCGTCTGGTAGCTTACGCCTTCCGGCAAGGCCACCTCAAGATGCCGCGTCGAACGCTCAGACGAATGCGGGCCATCCTTGCGGTGCAGTTCACGCACCTCGAGGACCTTCATACTCCTGGCCCCAACGGAGGCCACAAACGGATCGAGGGCCTCGACTCCACTGAGTGTCTCGATCTCGTACAACTGGCCTGCTGCAGACGGGATTTTTCCCGCGAGATCCAGGGAGAAGACCCTGGCAAGCTCGTTCCACAAGGGTTGGTACCACGCCTGGAATGCGCTATCAAAATCCCCAGCCGCATCGCCTTCGCCTCGTGGATAGATTCGCTTTGCCCCATGCTGCTCCAGCTGGCTATCGACCAGGCGCGGAATGGCCTGGAAAGTTGCGGTCCATTCATGATTGCCACAGCCAAACACCGTATAGTTGACTCCTTTGAACGCGTCAGCCGCCAACCCTTTTTCTGTGAGCCAGTGACAAAATTTGCCGGCATTATCAGGCGGTGTGCCATTGTAGGAAGCCGTCACAACCACTACCGCTCCCTCTTTGGGCAACTGATGCACGTAGTCATCCAGCGGCGCAGTAGCACTGGTAAATCCTCTGGCTTTGCCATCAGCCGCTATCTGTTCGGCAATGTCTTCGGAGGTGCCCAGGTTGGAGCCGTACAGGACGAGTAGCGGCGTATGATGCGCTTTGACGGCTATCGTTGGCGCTGGCTCAGGTTTGATCTCGGCAAGATGTGTGGCCATAACCTCTGGCACACGCTGCACGACATCCGTTCGTTTCCTGACCTGGATCTTGAAGCCCGCGGGTTTGATCGTTGCCCGCTCTTCGATTTTGAGTTTATAATGCTGGAAATCGATGAGTTGGAAGCGCTGTAAGATCATGCCTAAGACGAGTGTAGCCTCTTGCAAAGCAAACGTCCGCCCTATACAGGCGCGTTGTCCTGTGCCAAAGGGTTTAAAGGCATTGGCCGGTAGAGCTAGTTCGACCTCCGGCTTGAAATGATCAGGGTTGAATTGTTCGGCATCCTCTCCCCATATGCTCGGATCACGGTGTAGGATGGGGGACAGCACCATCAGTTGTTGATCTTTGGTGATTTTGTATTTGCCACCAATAACGGTCTCATCTGCATAACAGTGCCGGCTAAACCCAGGAGCGGTAGGCCATAAGCGCAGCGATTCCTTGAGGATCTGGGAGATATACTGTAACTGGTGGACCTGTGCGTAGGTCGGCAGAATCTTCGTGTCTGTACCCAGTACGCGATCCACTTCTTCATAGGCTTTGGCCGTCACCGAGGGATGCTTTAAAAGGAAATACAGGGCGAATGAAAGCAATCCGCTTGTTGTTTCATGCCCGGCGAATAAGAACGTGATGCACTGATAGCGGATATTGGTATCATCGAGCTTCTCGCCGGTCTCTTTATCGATGCCAGTCAGCATAAATCCGAGCAGGTCTTTTTTGTCCGCCGCATGCTCTCCCATTTCTTCGCGATCTTTGATCATGTGATCGATCATTTCATTCATGAACTCCCGATTCGCTTCCCGTTGGCGCTGCTTGCGAATCATGAGCCGGTCTTGTACCGGTAGGCGTCGCAGGCGCTCCTGGTTCTCCTCCAGATTGTTCATCATTGCTTCCACAAAGGGATGAAGCGTGTCGCGGTAGAAGGAATTGAAGCGATAATCAAAACCGCATAAGCCAATCGTATCCAGGGTTAAGCGGGTCATATCCTCCGTCACATAGATCTCTTCATCGGGGTTGAGGCGTTCCCATTTGCCCATCAGTTGCTCGGCAATGTCGACCATCTTGGGCAGGTAGTCCTGCATGGCGCGCATGCTAAAGTAGGGCAACAAGATGCTATGTGCTTTACGCCAGTTGGGTTCCTGCGTATACGCTGTAAAGAGCCCATCACCAACAGTTTCTCTCGCAATTTCGATGACGTTTCCAATAGCTTTATCAAAACGACTGTCGTCACAGAGTTCGTCGACCAACGGAAAGCCCGAGACCACAGTTAACGACGGTTTCCCTGGGAAAGTGAGCTGATAGATCGGACCGTATTCCCGTGCCATCTCCATGAGATCGAGAATTGGGGAATCGCCCATCACATCGGGTAGGTTTCCGAGGATGAACTTTCCTGGGGGCTGTGGAATAGGTTCAAGTTGAGCAGGGGTAGGTTGATCTGCCATGAGAAACTCCTCCTACAAAAAGTGATAAGCGTTAAATGGACAGGTTTTTCCGCCACAAAATCAGTGTTCTGCTTTTGCCTGAACGAGCCTACGAATGACCGGCGGCACGAAATCGAACTGAGGGAAAATGTTGCGAAGCACTACAAACTGGTAAAGCTGAGTTACCATAGCAAGTATAAACTGAGGTAAACTACTTGTCAAGAGCAGCGCGATATAATATAGAGTCTGTAGAGAACTCTGGATATGGCTGGCTGCCGATTATTACGCCGATTATTACAAATAATCTGAATTCACACGTAGATTATAATAGATGAGTCGGTACTTGTCAAAAGACATTATTGTCTGAGCAGGGCTATAATGAACTTTAAGCAGCGATAAGCATCGTAAGGAGGATCATATGTCATCACAGCAAATTCGTTCGTTTCTCCCACGCATTGTTGTACCCATCTTACTCCTGCTGGCTATTGTCAGTGATCCTGCATCTGGCCCGGCTAACGCAAACACACTCTCTCAGTCAACACCTGTACTCAATGAGAAACTAACACCTGCACTCAATGGGGCTGATTTCAAGCCAGATGTGATCTACCAGGTGGTACTCGACCGCTTTTTCGATGGCGACCCGTCAAATAATGATCCTCCTGGTGATAAAGGGCTCTTCGATCCTACTAAAACCAATTGGAAAAAATACTGGGGTGGTGACCTGGCAGGTCTCACGCAAAAGATTCCTTATATTGCTGGGATGGGAGTTACCGCTATCTGGATTTCACCGCCCGTCGAGAATGTACATAAGCTGGTGAATGGCACCGACGCAGGCTATCATGGCTACTGGGCGCGTGATTTCTACCACATCGACCCACATCTTGGTACCTGGGCCGATTTTGATAGGCTTGTTGCCGCCGCCCATGCAAGTGGTATCAAAATCATTGTCGACTTTGCAGCCAATCACTCCAATCCTAATGATACTGGCGAATTTGGCAGCATTTATAAGAACGGTGTCTACCAGTCGACGTACAACAATGATCCCAACAACTGGTTTCACCACAATGGCTCTTCGACCAATCCGAATGATCAGTATAATTCCGAATACTTCAATCTCTTCGACCTTGCCGATTTGGCACAGGAAAATCCCATTGTCGATAGTTATTTGAAAGGTGCCATGCAGGTATTCCTGAGTCATCATGTTGATGGTTTCCGTTTGGATGCGGTGGGAAATATGCCAGGCCCAACCGGTGGCTGGCTCCGTACATTAAATGACACTATTACATCGCAGGGGCCTCACTATGCTGTTGGAGAATGGGGGGGGCTGACTGGCCCGAATGATCCGAGGTATGGTTTTGCCGTGCGCTTCGCCAACCAAAGTGGTAACGCCATCCTGAATTACCCGGCCTATTTTGCCCTGGATGATGTCTATGCGCAGGGTCATTCCGTCAAGGAACTGGATAGCATATTGAGCCAGGAGGAACATGACTTTACCTCGTTGAATGATCAGCCAAACTTCCTCGACAATCACGATGTTTCGCGCTTCCTGACACTCAACCACAGTAAAGATGCGCTTCACGAAGGGTTGGCTGTCACTCTGACCGCTCCTGGTATTCCCATCGTTTACTATGGTACGGAACAGTACTTGCATAATGATACGAACGGTGGTGGTGACCCCTATAATCGCTTGATGATGAGCAGTTTTGATACCACAACAACGGCCTATACCCTGATCAAACGCCTTGCTGCTTTGCGCCAGATCAATCCAGCACTCGCTTATGGCACATATCAGCAGCGCTGGATCAACAATGATGTCTTCATCTTTGAACGCCAGTTCTACAATGACGTTGTGCTGATTGCCGTGAACAAAAGTGCTACCACCGGCTATAACATCACAGGACTGAAGACGAATCTACCCGGAGGCAATTATAATGATTACCTGCATGGGTTGCTCACCGGTGGAACTGGCATTGCTCTCAATGTAGGCAGAAGTGGAGCGGTAAGTCCATTGACGCTTGGCAAAAATCAAGTTGCTGTCTGGCAGCACACGGCTTCTGAACCCGTAATTCCCGAAATTGGCAGTGTGGGACCTGAACTGACCCATCCTGGTGATCAACTGGTCATTGACGGGCGGGGCTTTGGGAGCACTTCAGCTACCGTCGAAATAGGCAGAACAAAGGCGACCGTAACCAGTTGGACGCAGCACTCTATCACGGTTACTGTTCCTCAAATCGCAGGGGCACAATATGATGTCAAAGTGTGTCTTGCTGGAGCAAGAGGTACCTGTAGCAACATCTATAAAACCAATATTGACAATGGTAAACAGATCCCTGTCACCTTCACCGTTCACAAAGTGCCACCAACAGCTCCTGGTGACAATGCCTTTATCACCGGCGGCGCCTCTGAATTGGGAAACTGGAGCACGACCACTACGACCGCTATTGGCCCCATGATGGATCCAAACAATCCTACATGGTTCCTCATGGTGAGTGTTCCTGCCTGCAAGACAGTATCTTTTAAGTTCATCATCATCCATGTCGATGGCAGTGTGAAGTGGGAAGGCGGCAGCAACCATACCTATACGGTGCCCTGTAGTGGCACCAGTTCTACCAGCTATGTCTGGCAACCATGAAAGGAGAACAGATGAAGGGTGAAAACGGCCAACCAGAGCCAATGCTCGAATTTGAGATTCTAGCGCGTGGTCTCTATCGGCCAGATCAGCTTGATATTGCTTATGATCCTTCATTACGCATGCCTACCACCCCTGCCATACAAGCATGGATTGATGCCCTCTGGGAACAGAAGTTAGCGCTGGCGCGTGAAAAAGGGATTCCACTCTTCGATGCCCCTTTATTCCGGCTGATACAAGCTGAATCGAAATCTGATGGAAGGTTGAGCGTGGTGCTGGGAGATACAGGTTACAAGGAATATGTAACGACGCGCGTCCCTGAGTTTGCGCGGGGACGAAAACGCGAAGAATTGGGCAATGCCCTTTCAGTCTGCTCTGTAGTGGAGACGAGCGACGGCTATATTTTACTCGATAAGCGACAGGGAGTAGACGTTTACGTTGGCCGCTACCATGTAATCGGCGGCTATTTTGAACGCGACCGTGATAGCACGTGCTCTGAAAGACCTGACCCGTTTGGCGCGATTAACCGCGAGATACGCGAGGAGACGGGCATTCAGTCTGCGGATATCAAAGAGCAGTACTGCTTGGGTATAGTATACGACGTTGCGACACCGCATGGGGAAATGTGTTTTCTAACTCGTCTCAACATTCCCTTGACAGAGGTGCATGAAAGGGAACCTGAGGAGGACGAGATTAAACAGTTGGTCTCACTCTTCGTGACAAAAGAAAGTTTGCGGGCATTTGTGTTAAAGAATCATGGCAATATTTCGGCAACAGGTGAGCCGAATCTGTTGATGTATGGTGCAGTAAGATTTGGGGAAGAGTGGTTGGAGGAGGTAATGAGACTATTGTAGTTTGAGGAGTTGCACCTGGGCGACCCTCGCGGTCGCACAAATAACTCGCTGTGTATTGGAGCGCTCGCAACAAGAGCTCCATTGCCATTATATTCTAAACCGCCCTTCCCCCCGTCACCTCCAACACAATTCCGGAAACATAATTCGAGAGCGGTGAGGCCAGAAACAGCACCGGGCCAGCCGCCTCTTCGGGAGTTCCAGGCCTTCCCAACGGAATGAGCAGCGGAGCCATCTGGCGCATTTGATCGGGCACACCAAGCTGGATTTCCTCTCCACCGCGCTGCACCTTCTCGGCTGTCTCTTTCGCTGCTGTCAAGCGCGTCTCGATGAAGCCGTAGCAGACACAATTGACCTGTACGTTGTAGCGGCCCCACTCCTTTGCCAGCGTCTTCGTCAGGCCTGTTATCCCCGCCTTCGCCGTAGAGTAATTCACCTGCCCTGCGTTTCCATAAACGCCCGATACCGAGGATACATTCACTACTTTGCGTGGGTTGGCGCGGCCATTGGCAGCTTGCTCTTTCTTAGCCGCTTCGCGAATAAAATTAGAGGCCTCGCGCAGGATACGAAATGGTGCAGTCGTATGCACATCGATCATCGCGTACCATTGTTTATCGGTCATATTTTGAATCACCGCGTCCCAGGTGTAACCCGCGTTGTTGACGATAATGTCGAAACCTCCAAAGTTGTCGAGTGTCGCTTTGATCAATTGAGTGGGAAATGCAGGATCGGTCACATCGCCAGCTACCACAATCGCCTTACCACCAGCATTGCGGATAGCAGCGGCCGTTTCCTCCGCCGGAGCGGGATCGAGGTCGCTTACCACAACTGATGCACCTTCTGCGCCGAACATTTTAGCGGTGGCTGCACCGATACCCCGTCCCGAGCCGGTCAAAATAGCAACTTTGCCGTCAATCATGCCCATAATACACCTCCAGCGGTTATGCTACGAACGGCGTGGTAGCGCCGCTACAAACGTCCCTGTGACCTTCACATCGCCATTCTGATCGGATGCCTGCACCTTCCCTGCGATCCGCCCCTCACCATCAGCTTCGTACTTTTCGCTGATCGTACCTGTGCAGGTGATTACGTCATCAAGGTGAGTCATCCCTTTAAAACGAGCATCAAATTTACGTAGCGCTGTTGGCCCGACATAATCACTCAGCATATGTCCCACGAAGCCCATAATCAGCATGCCATGAGCGATAATGCCGCCTAGCCCGATCAACTCTCCAATCTTAGGATCGGTATGTAGAGGATTGAAGTCACCAGATGCGCCTGCATATCTCACTAATTGCAGGTGTGAAACAGGCGATTTCACCAGCTTTGGGATGGCATCCCCAACCTGCACATCTTCATAATAGAGCTTTGCAGGAATCTCGGCATTAGTAGTCATGTATTTATCTCCTTCATGTAAGAGTAGATCAAAGGGTAGTCGCCGCGCATTGTTATTTACTCACGCGCAATGATGACTTGCCGGACTCTCAGTACAGGCGTCCCATGCTGGTTGGTATAGTCTATCTCAATGGTGAGGATGTCCATGGAGGAACCCCCCTGTCCCTGGCGGGATTTGGCGTCGACCAGCTTCATCACCCCTGTAAGCGTATCGCCGGGGTAGATTGGCGCGAGATACTCATAATCTTCTTCACCGTGCAAGACACGCATCAAGTTGATGCCAAGGCCGGAAAGTTGGCCGACCATTTTTCTATTGCCCCAAAATGTGAATGTGGTTGGTGAGGTAGGGTAGAGTGGCACATCGGGGTAGCCAGCAGCTTGAGCCTCTTCCTGGCTCTGGTAAATAGGGTTATCATCACCGATGGCAAGAGCTAATTCGCGTATTTTGCCCCGTTCGACTTCGATAGTAAATGGGGGAAAGCTCGTGCCAACCTTGCTTTTATCGAACATACGGAAACTCCTTGACTGTTCAATCCTCTGCTTTGATACTCAAGATGGCTCTGTCGTAAGCATAGTATCTGGTTTAGAGGATGGGATTGTCAAGGGCGCATAACTACCTCTTTGTTTTATAATGTATACCCTTGCAAGTAATATCTAGGGCGCGTATGCTAGGTAATAATTCCGATACGAACTTGAGGCAGGGACAATGAGAGGTCTTGAGCGAATTATTTGTCTTGAAAAGGATAACATGAGAAGGCAGAACTCATCATCAACAAACATTATATTCTTGTGCTGCCTGCTTGTGATCTTCAGCGGCTGCTCTTCGTTATTCTCTGGTGTGAGCGGCAGTAGTTACCAGCCAACTCCCGTAATCAAATCGATGCCAACGCCAACTCCTACTGCTACCTTTCCACTAACGGACAGCGAGCTGGCGCATAATATCGTGCAAGGCATGAGCCTGGATCAAAAACTCGGACAGATGGTCATCGTCGAATTCTACGGCCCAACGCTGAATTCCGACCTTATCCAGATGATTCAGAGCAACCGTGTCAGTGGAGTATTGATTGAGAATAAAAATGGCAATGCCAAGACGCGCGATCAACTCATCGCTCTCAACAAAGCGATGCAGGGACAGGCCCATATTCCGCTCTTTATTACGACCGACTTTGAAGGTGGTGTCGTGAACGAACTACGCCTCATAACGGGCGAACGTCCTTCTGAAGCTAGCATTAGCGCAACAGGTAATCCGCAGGTGGCTTATAATGCAGGACATAGAGACGCAGCAGATCTGACAGCACTGGGACTAAATGTTAACTTCATGCCGATCGTCGATGTGTTAACAAATCCCAACAATCCGGGCTTACCGATGCGTACCTTTGGCTCTGATCCTACACTGGTAACCAATATGGGGCGTGCCTATCTCAAAGGTTTGACGGATGGGGGAGTGGTTGGCTGCCTCAAACACTTTCCCGGCCTGGGCAGCGCAAGCATCGATCCTCATTTTTCGCTGCCCCATATGGACCGCAGCCTTGCTACTCTAAATGCCGTCGATTTTGTACCCTATCGGACACTCATTAATGAGGGCATCGTTCCAATGGTGATGGTCACACATATCCTCAATCCTCAGCTTGATCCTAGCTTGCCAACTTCGCTATCACCTAACGTTGTGACAAAGCTGTTGCGTCAACAACTCAATTTCAAGGGAGTTATTATCAGCGATACGCTCTGGATGGGTGGTGTGAGCAACACCTACAGTCTTCCACGGGCCGCGGTGCTGGCTGTAAAGGCAGGAACAGATTTGTTGCTTGGCCCACGCGGACTGGTCGATACGCAGAATATGATTTTCGGATTGCACCAGGCTGTGATGAATGGGCAAATCTCCGTTGACCAGATCAATGCTTCGGTACAGCGTATTTTGGAGTTAAAGCTACATTATAAGATTCTGACTCGCGATAAAGCTTTGCAGTTGATAGATAGGTGACTTGCCGTTTGCTAAGGGTTGAGAAAAAAGTGGAACGCTCACTCTCTACTTTGCTCTTTGAAATCTCAACCCTTAGCAAAGGGTACATTACTTTCGCACTCCTTGCGTTGCTATACGCATGCAACCTATGGTATCCTAAGAGACATACTCGCAATGGATCGGGGAGCACCCTCACCCTCCGGACTCGGATCCCGGGGGTTCCGGTCACTTCCCGAGAGAGGGAGGTGAGGGTACATCTTGAGGATGCCTAGCCCGGATGAAACCACGGAGCGCTTACTCCTGGTAGTGCAGGAAACCAACGTTGGCTTATGGGACTGGAACCTTGTCACCAATGAGGTCTACCTCTCCCCACGCTGGAAGGAGATGCTCGGCTTTACAGATGCCGAGATTCCCAACAGCTATGATGCGTGGCGCGAGCGTGTCCATCCAGAGGACCTGCCATCTGTGCTGGCTACCTTGCAGCGCCACCTCGATGGGCACATACCCTTCTATCAGGTCGAGTACCGACTGTGCCACAAAGATGGCAGCTACCGCTGGATATTCTCGTACGGCGGCTCGTTGCGGGATGCCAGCGGCACCCCTGTGCGTGCGTTTGGCTGGCATACGGACATCACCGAGCGCAAGCAGGCAGAAGCGCAACGCCTGCGCTGGATGGCCTTACGTGCGGAAGTCAGTCAGGCACTTACCGAACGAAGTTCCTTAACCACCATGGTACAGCGCTGCTGCCAGGCGCTTGAGGATCACTTGCAAGTGGAGTGGGCTTTCATCTGGCTCCTGAACCAGGGAGAGTATGCGCTGGATCTGCGGGTCAGTAGCACGCACGATCCAGCGCTCCTCGAAGAACAACGCCGCGACCCAGCCGTCACCTTCATCCTTGGGCGCATCGCCTGGGAGCGTCAGCCCTATCTCACCAATGATGTACCCAACGATTCATACCTGGGCACCACCGACTGGGTCAAGCGTGCGTGCCTCACCGCTTTCGCAGGCTATCCCCTCCTCGTAGAGGAGCATGTCGTTGGGGTCATGGCGCTGTTCTCCCGCGAATGCTTAACCACAGAGACCCTCGAACTGCTGGCGTTGTTGGCGAACGCCATCGCCCAGGGCATTGGACGTAAGCGAGCGGAGGAAGCCCTTGAAGAGCGCGTGCAGCAACGGACGCGTGAACTCGAGCTGTTGCTGGAGATCTGTCACGCCGCACCTTCCACCAGCAACCTGCCTGCCTTGCTCAACAGCCTGCTGGAGCAACTCAAAACCGTCATGGACTACAGCGGAGCCGCCTTGTACTGGATCCAGGACGACCAGCTCACCTTGCTGGCCCAGCAGCAACCCCTTGCAGCCACGCAAAATGACCAGATCTACCGGCTCGTAGTGCAGGAGGCTATGCCAGCAGCATCCAGCCAGCTGCGCGAGCCAGTCATTGTACACGACCTGCGCACCGATCCCCGTTTCGTCCAGGCACATTTACGCGTCCTGGAGCATGCGCCAGCCGAGGCATGGCAGTTTCGTTCCTGGATGCTCGTCCCCCTGCTCGTACATGAGCAAGTGCTGGCGGTTCTCACCTTGAACCATAGCCAGCCACACGCCTACACTCCCCAACATGCCCGTTTTGCCTTTGCCCTGGCTACCCAGGCTGCTTTCTTCGCGCTGGAATATCCCCGACTCGTCACCCAGGCCCACACCTACGCCTCATTCCTGGAGCGCATCCGTCTGGCACGCGAGTTACATGAAGCAGTAACTATCCATCTGCGCAACATTCAGACCTATGCACAGCATATCAGTGAGGCGCTGGTCAGCGATCCCACAGCGGCTATGGCTCCTCTGCGAACCATGCTGCTCTTCGCTGAGTTTGGGTTGGCCGATTTACAGGCGCTGGACGTAGAACTGTGGCCTGAACTGCTGGAAACCGAGGGGCTGGTCGCCGTCCTGAAGCGATACCTGGCAGTGATACGCCTGCGACGCCATGTGCCAGTGGACGAGTATTTGGGCATCGAACCCGGGTTACCGGTCAAGAGCAAGTATATCCTGTATCGTATCGCGCAGCAAGTTCTGCACCAGGTCACCAACCAGGCCATCGCCAGCGCAATCACGCTTCGCCTGGAGCAGGAGCAGCAGACGGTGGTACTGGAGGTACTTGCCGAGGGCATGAGCTTTGACGCGAATGACTGGTGGCACAGGCAACCAGGATTGCAGACCATCCGTAAGTACGCGGAGCAACTCGATGCACAACTCTCCTTTGGCAGGGCTCCCGGGCACGGAACCGCTCTCAGTGTGCGCGTTCCCTTTCCTGACGGATCAGCCCCCTCTTCTCGCTAGGCTGTCTTCTTTGTCTTCTCGCAATATAGACAGCGACTCATGAACATGCTACACTTGAGAATGACAGTAGTACTAGCCGAAAGGATAAGAGCATGGCTGATACCGAAACAACCGTTCGTGCCACGCCACATCCTGTGTACTGGTGACAGGTGGTGAGAACCATGTATGGACAGTCCATGCGATCGTTATGGAAGAGCGCTCTCCTCATCCTTACGCTCACTGGCTTATTCGTCAGCTATCTACTCTTCAAACCTGGTGGGTCTTCACCTACTTTAGTGACATTTGTTGACAATGTAATCCAGGGTCTTCTCGAAGGTGTGGGCTTACTACTTACACTCCCGCTCTTCTTGCATGGGATTGGTCGAACAAGGCAGGGGAATGTCTCTTTCGCAGAGCGAGTCGCTCCAGCCAGGATTGGTCAACGATGGGTGCCAATCCTGCTCGGCCTGGCAATACTGAGCTATGTAATTGGCCAGGCGATCTGGACGTACAATGAGAACATCGCGCATCTCCCGGTGCTCTTTCCTACCTGGGCCGACGCTGGCTATCTGGGTTCCTATCCTTTTGTGTTGTTGGCTCTGCTGCTGCTGCCTGCTCAACCACTCCCTGCCAGCACACGCATGCGCATCGTGCTAGGCAGTCTGATGATCATGGTGGCGCTGACGACATTTAGCTGGTATCTCATACTCGGTCCGACGATCCTGCAAGGAGCTGATACTCTCCTGGGCAAGGTCATCGGCACTGCCTATCCCCTCGCAACGCTGGTACTGATCTTCTGTCTCCTGCTGCTTGTTATCCGCTCCCATGAGCATACCATCCGGCCAGTCGCGCTCATCCTTGGGCTCGCATTCATGATTATCGTGCTTACAGATAGCATCTATGACTATCAGGAACTGCACAATGCCTATGCCACAGGAACGATGCTGGATGTGGGATGGCCTCTCGGCTATATGCTGGTCGGTCTGGGTGCCCGGGCCTTGCACGTGATGCGGGCCTCCAGATCCTTGCCCGCACGTACTCCAGCGGGTGCTTCCGAGGAGGGAACCGTTCAGCCGGTACCTGCATCGTTCTTCTGGCAATCCCTGCCGCCTTTCCTGTTCCTCCCGCCTATCATAGCCCTCCTGTGCTATACGATAGCTTTCGATAAAAAACTATGCCCTTTGCAATGGGGGGTCTTTCTGGGAACAGCAGCATTCATAGGACTGTTGATACTACGGCAGATCATTGTCATCCGGGAGACAATCGGACAGAACAACAAACTGTTGGAGATGCACGAACGGGTAATCAGAGCAGAACTCGCGCGCGAAAGGGCCGAACGAATCAAGGTCGAGCGCATTTTGGCGCTCAACGATGCGCTCGCTGCAAGCCAGCAAGCCATGCCCCATGCACGCATCCTGGCATTCGGCCATTATCAAATTCGCGATAGCAAGGGAATCTACTTCAACGTCTACCACCGTGAAGCGGGAGAACACCAGACTTTTGAGTGCGAGTGCCCTCAATACCAACAGCAAGCGATCTGCTCTCATTCTCTAACTGCGGCAGCACTACATAGCATTTCGGGTTCCCCGCAGCACTGATCGCTCTCACTCTTCTGGAGATGGGGGTGTTAAGTGCTGTAAGAGTTCCTCTTCTACCTGCCATAAAGCAAGTTGTTCTGCAACATCATAGCTTAGAGGGCAGTGGTCAATAACTGCCTTTTTCAACAGTGCGAGAATGCGCTGTTGGATAGAAGAGAGATACGACTGCTGCACCTGGAACGAAGGCATAGGCTGGAGTTCAATACGCTCTAATTCATAGAAATCCTCTGGATGAAAGGCCAACACGAGCAGTTGCGCATAGTTCTGGATGAGATCAAGGAGGGCAGGTTGGCAAAAATAGTCAGGTTGGGTGCTGACAACAAGGAGGCAGCCCGCTACGCGGCCTACGTACATAATAGGGGATGCAACTGCGCTCATTGCATGTTCTGGCAAATGATCCGGGAGCCGATACTTTTCATTGATGTTCAAAATGGTGTGCTGACGGCCTATCGAAGTGACGAATCCGACCAGCGACTCCACGCCAAAGAACCTTCCCCTTGGTTCCACCAGTTCGTTCCACGGAGGTGTTCCAAGCGCTAGACGCTCACGGAGACAACGAACGGTGTTCCCATAGGCCGGGGCCAAGCATTGCTCAATACTGAGTTGTAGGCCAAGGCGATCGGGGTCGAGCCGCTTGAGTGCATCATGCAAGACAGCAGTGCAGATGGTCCAGAAGCGTCGCTCATGGGAAGTAGTACAAAGAAGATGGAGGACGCGGTTGTAAAGCGTGACCGGGATGCTCTCAGGTGATGCATCAGCAATGTTCTGCTTTTCTTGAGGATTATTGATAATCCTTGCAAGCAGGTCACGCCACGTCCGTGATTCTTCCATATCATTTCTTTCGCTGTTGTACGAACTTACCATAGAGAATTACCGTCTTTCATGGTAGCAGCAAGGAATGTAAGTTGTCAAGCATCTGAGAGCAGTCTGGGGTTGGCTCAGATGGTTAAGAGCTTTTCACTAGTTTGACGCTGAAGAGGGGAAATTAAGGTAAGATATCAGCTCGGTTATCATTCGATCATATTGCGTATGAAGGTGGTGATAATCGCATGCACCTCATCGAGATGCCCTTGAAAGAAGTGATCCGCGCCCTGCACTGCAACCATACTTTTAGGCGCAGGCAGATGCTCAAACCACTCTGCGGTCAGGATGTAGGGTGCCTGTTCATCTTTTGTCCCTTGGATAATGAGTTTGGGCTTGTGACAATCCTTTAGATACTCGCCTGCAAACATACGGGCTGGTACACCCAGACCAATCATCGCCTGTACACGGTCATCGATGGCGGTAACTTGCAGCGCTACATATGCACCAAACGAGAAACCACCCAGGATGACTGGCAGACCAGGATAGCGACGGCTCAAGAATTCTAAAGCATAGCGTACGTCATCCATTTCACCTCGCCCCTCATCATAAGTACCGGTACTGTGTCCTACGCCACGAAAGTTGAAGCGCAAGGTCGGCATTCCCAGTGTTTGTAGTGCCTGTGCCACTTTGAAAACCACTTTGTTATGCATCGTGCCACCATAAAGAGGATGCGGATGGCAGACGAGCGCTGCATATCGGGGAATCATGCCCACTTCTTCGGGCTTCAAGATGCCTTCAAGATGACCTGTTTGGGTTGGTATGTTAACATGCAATATCTGGCCGATGGCTCAACTTTCCTTTCTCAGATAAATATATAAGCAGCTAACCTTCAATTTGTCTGGAAGCAATTATCGTTAGTATAACACGAATCTAATTTCTAAAAAGAGACAATCTAATGTTCTAATGTGCCCTGGCTGGCCTTACAAATATATTTACGTACCATTATGCACTTGACAAGAGGCTAACTGTTCAATGATAATCGATAGTATACTTTTCCCATTTGCAATGGAGTAGAGGGACCTTCTATGCAAACCTATGGATCACATGAATATCCTGGTCGGCTCTTCGTGGTCGAAGGCGTTGACGGCTCTGGCAAAAGCACGCAGGTTGCTCTCCTGCGACAATGGCTCATCAGTGAGGGGTATACAGTCTTCTTTAGTGAATGGAATTCCTCTCCACTGGTGAAAAAGACCACCAGTAAGGGCAAGAAAAAGCAATTACTGACGCCAACGACATTTAGCCTGATCCATGCCACTGATTTTGCAGATCGTACCGAACACGATATTATTCCTCCGCTCAAGGCAGGTGCAATTGTCCTTGCGGATCGCTATATCTACACAGCCTTTGCGCGTGATGTGGCTCGCAATGTAGATCGCCAATGGGTGCGCGAGTTGTACCAGTTTGCCGTCAAACCCACGGTGACCTTCTATTATCGTGTCCCCCTGGAAGTGTCGCTCAGTCGTATCCTGACCGGCCGCACAGAACTCAAATACTATGAAGCGGGTATGGACCTGGGCCTGAGCAATGATCCGCAAGAAAGCTTCAAGCTTTTTCAACAACGCATTGTGCACGAATATGAGTCGATGGTGGATGAATTTGGGCTGACGGTGATGGATGCGACACTACCGATCCCAGAGCAGCAGCGCCGGATGCGCAGGATCATTCGTCCCTACCTGCAGGGTGTACGCCGGATGCGTGCTTCGGCAAAAGAATCAGCCTGGGCAGGGTTGGCACGAGAGATGCGCCCATCCTATGTGGATATCTTGGGTAGAAGTGGGCGGTGACGATTGTAGTTGAACTACTGTATTGTATAGCAACGAATGTGGCAGAGATGGAGTCTATGTATGACCCAACTGGTGTTCTATGGCATTGATGCCATCCACTTGAAAGAGCGAGAAGAACTCCTTCCAGGTCGCCTGATCGTGATTGAAGGAACTGATGGAGTCGGGCGGTCAACCCAGCTGCGCCTCCTGCGACCCTGGTTGGAGAGTAGCGGTTATGCTGTCGTTGATACAGAGATGACCCGTTCTGTGTTAGTTGGGGCCGGTCTCAAGCAGGCTAAAGAGGGACACACGCTTGGCCCGATCACGCTCAACCTGTTCTATGCCACCGACTTTGTAGATCGCTTCGAGAGTCAGATTGTGCCAGCATTGCGTGCTGGCTTTATCGTGCTAACAGATCGCTATATTTATTCATTGATGGCTCGGGCCTTGGCTCGAGGCGCCGATCCGACATGGATTCGTTCTATCTATGGCCTGGCACTCAAGCCAGATGCTATTTTCTACTTAAAGATTGGGATTGGTGAATTGATTCCGCGTGTATTGCAGCGCGGCGGCTTCGATTTCTGGGAATCGGGCATGGACATGCGATTGGGGGAGGACCTCTTCGAGAGCTTCGTTAATTACCAGACAATCATGCTTGAGCAGTACGAGACAATGACGCGGGAATATGGTTTCCAGGTCCTCGATGCCGCCCTGCCTGTTGAGCAACTCAATGAGCAATTGAAGCAGAAAATGTTGCCGCTACTGCCACATGGGTAAGTCGCTACTCCGACTCCAGTGCCTGCGCCTCCTCTACCACGTATCCTGCTGCTCTTAGGCGTTCCAACAATTGTTCGCATTGTGCTCGATCACGCGTTTCTAGCGTAAGCGTTTCTTCACGTTGCATGATGGGCAAACGGCTGGAGATACGCTGGTGCCGGACGTCGATCACGTTAATGCGCATCTCAGCTATGATAGCCAGCAGGCGCATCAGTTCACCGGGGCGATCGGTCAGGCGGGTGTGAATGACAAAGTAACGGCCGGCAGCCGCAAGCCCATGCTCGATAAAGCGACCAACGAGATTGATATCGATGTTCCCACCTGTTAAAGGCACCAGTACCTTCTTTCCCTGTAATTTGACCGCTCCACTCAACATGGCTGCTACTCCTGCTACTCCTGCACCCTCTACAAGCATTTTGCAGCGTTCCATCAGCAACAAGACTGCACCAATGATCGCCTCATCGTTGACCAGGACGACATCATCAACCAGGTGCTGAATTATGGGAAAAGTCAATGCTCCAGGTTGTTTTACTGCGATGCCATCGGCGATGGTCGTGATAGCAGGTAGCGTTCTTAGCTCCCCTGCGTCAAGAGAAGCTCGACTGCTAGAAGCCCCCTCAGCTTGCACGCCAATAATCTTGATATTGGGCCTGAGTGCGCGGGCAGCTATGGTAATACCTGCAATCAGTCCGCCACCGCCGATAGGAACGATAAGGGCATCTGCATCCGGGAGATCGCTCAGCATCTCCAATCCCAGCGTTCCTTGTCCAGCAATCACATCTGGATCATCAAAGGCATGAATAAAAGTTGCACCCGATTCTTCCTGTAGCTCAAGGCAGTATTGATATGCATCATCGTATGTGAATCCATGCAGAACCACATTGGCGCCATACCCCTGAGTGGCCATGACCTTGGCAAGTGGAGCAGTTTCTGGCATGACAATAGTACAGGATATGTTATATTGGGCGGCAGCAATCGCAACCCCCTGGGCATGATTGCCTGCCGAAGCTGCGATTACGCCTCGATGGTATTCCTCCTCACTTAGACGCGAGAGCTTGAAACTGGCACCACGGACTTTGAAGGAGCCAGCGCGCTGCATATTTTCTGCTTTTAAATAGATATCTGAACCGGTAATATCACGCAAGGTGCGTGATGGCGTGAGCGGTGTATGGTGAAGCAGGGGTTTGAGGAGTTTATATGCTTCCCAGATATCGGCAATCGTGACCGGAGTGCGGACCTCGTAATCATGATGAGTTAACGTATTGCTGCCATTCTCAACGAAACGCATGACGTAGTATGGTTCCTTTCAGTGCAACGATGGACCATACCACGGTCATTGTGGTCGTGAATAATATGGTGGAATTATAACGCAAGTGGCAAGCGGATACAATATCTCATATGCATTAACCGGTTAACCGGGCGACCCTCGCGGTCGCCCGGCTTCACAGAAACGGCCCAGGATGCCCACAGCATTCATGCGGGGGAGGAATGGGCCCACCTTATCTGGGGCTTGGGCACCGGGGCATCTCTGCCTCTTGATAACTTTCATCAAACATGCTATTATACAAAAGTGATGAAAACAAGGATTACTACCAAGCTCAAATTGCATACCGATGCTGCACAGTTCGCGGCCTTGCGCCGCACCCAACTGGCGTATCGCGATGCCCTGAACTATGTCAGTCAGTACGCCTTTGTGCATGGCAAGATGAGTAACAAGGTTGGCTTGCAGAACGGCACCTATGAGGAGATACGCACCCGCTACCGCATACCTGCGCAAATGGCTTGTAGTGTTCCCCGTCAAGTGGGAGCCACCTACAAGACGCTCTGGACCCGTGTCAAGCAGAATGCGGCGGCTCGCAAGGCTGGCGTGACCAAGAAGCGCTACCAGGGCCTCGATCAGCCACCCAAGTACGTCTCCCCTACCCTGACCTATCAGCTTGGGCATGACTACTCCTTCAAGACCAAGCAACGAGTGAGCGTTCTGAGCTTGGACGGGCGGGTGATTGTACCCTACACAGGCTATGAACAGCATGTTGCTCTCATCCACCAGGGCGCACATCTCGGCGCGGCGAAGCTCTGGTATGATAAGCCCAAGAAGCAGTTCTATCTGCTGGTATCCCTTGAGATCGACGTTGCTGATCCAACGCCAGAGAGTCATACTGGTGTAGCTGGGGCGGATGTAGGTATCCGCTATCTTGCCGTCACCGCTACCACCAGAGGAGATCGTGCGTTTCATTCTGGCAAATGCATTGTTGCCCAGGCCAACCACTATGCACGACTGAGAAAGCGTCTTCAGAAGAAAGGCACTCGCTCTGCGACACGACGACTAGTCGTGATTAGTGGACGAGAGAGACGGTTGAAGCAAGACGCCAATCATGTCGTCTCCAAACGCATCGTTGCCCGGCACCCACACAGCCTGATTGGGCTGGAACAGTTGACAGACATTCGGGAAAGAACCCGCCGCAAAAAAGGCAGGCAGGCGAGCAAGAAGCAGCGAAAGGCCAATGCCGCCTTCTCCAAGTGGTCCTTTGCAGAGCTGCACAGCATGCTTGCCTACAAGGCCCTCTTGCATGGGTCGATGGCGATTAAGGTAGATGCCCACTATACCAGCAAAGCGTGCCCAATGTGTGGTCATACCTCGGACGCCAATCGGCCAAACAAGGGCCTGCTCTTCGTCTGTCAGAACTGCCATTACACGCTGCATGCTGATTTGGTGGGTGCGCGAAACGTCGCGATGCGAACGCTCCTGATCCGACAGGATTGGGTCAGGACGGGGCAGTTGTCAATTGCCCCTGATGCGTCAGACGAAGAAGCCAAAGCTGCACGCCTCAAGAGGTATGCAGAGTTGCGGTGGAGTCTAGATGCAAGCTCCCAGGCTTCAGCCGGGGGTATTTGACTATTAGTTGCTAAGAGACCCCCTCGTCTGTCAATTTAGACATATCAAGCAAATGTGAAGCATGCTCTTTGTGCAGAGCCTCTATCAGCTCGTTAAATGCTTTAACCAGCAGGTAATTGCGTATACGGTAATAAATGGCAGTGCCCTCTCTGCGGCAAGCGAGAAGTCCTGCTTCGGTGAGCTGCTTTAAGTGCTCCGAAGTTGTTGCAGGAGAGAGACCCAACTCTCTAGCAATATCGCTCGAACGTCGCTCAAGTGTGTAGTCGTTCTCATCCATGTTAGGTTCTGCCAGCAATTCCAAAATTTGCCTGCGGCTAGATTCGCACATGGTAGATAGAAATTGATCCACAAATTTATCGACTTCTGGTGGTCGACGCCCTTTTTTGTTTGCACGCGATGGTGATGTAGATGTCTCATGGTCTGACATAAGAGCAGTTCTCCATCAATAAAAAATCCTGATTACTGGCATTTCAATTAAAATAAATCAGTTGTATCAGTCAGATAAAGTTGCTATGATTTACACGTATTACACTACGCTTTTGTTTCATTATTCGAGCTCTGGGGAAATTGCTGGTGCGTATTTCATTGTAGCTACCGGAAAACCAAAGGGGGGAGCTCAGTTGTACCCTGAGTTCCCCCCCCTGTAGTTCTGGCTAACTACGACTCCCTTGAGCGGAAGATTTTTACCCTTCGATATGGCTCTTTCCCACGGCTCCGCGAAATCAAGTTATAGCGTGTCGCCATCTGGTGTTGCAGCCTACGAATATACGCATTGGCAGGGGCTAATTCAGCCGTTGTCAAGCCCTTGTTCAGAACCTGGTGAATGGCGTCCTCAGTCTCTAACAATGCTCGAGTGGTTGGATCATCCTGACCAGAACCATTTCTCCCTTCCAGTTCTTCCCGGTCTCCACTCAACGAAGTATCCACAGGAATGTCGAAAATGCGGGCCAGGGCGTGTTGCATCTGGGCAACCGTGTTGTTCTTCAGAATGATGATTAGTTTGCGGTCCTCTTCTGCCTGCTGCAAGCGTTCGGGTTGGCGTCGATAGTAGTTTTTCAGCGTGATAATCGCGTCGGCATCGCCCTGGTTGTTTGTAACTATAATCGGAACCTGCAACTGGCGTGCGGATTCAGCCAGGCGGTCACGACTCACTCCAAACGGGTAGATGCGTAATGTCTTGAGGATGGGCAGTTGCTCATTCTCATCGTCGGCTTGATAAATCCCTTCATCCAGTATAGGCCGGTCAACCGCTACCAGTCCAGCAGCATTGTGTCGCTTGACATCAGCTGGCGCGGTGCCTGTTGGTGCCAGCGCCCTTACCTGAATGTGAGGTTGGACTTGAACCTGGCTGCGACCATTTCCACCGTTTCTGCCACCACCGTTGCCTCTTGACCCCTGCTGCCCCATACGGCGAACAGTACCCCAACTACTATCTGGACGATCAATATGGCTGGCAGGACGTGACGCAGCACCAAAACCCTCAATGCCCCAGGTTGGCACGTCCATACCGCCCGAGGTAATACGCCGTGCTGTGACGTTTCCCGTCTCCTCATCGCGTGTGCGCTCTTCAGCAACCACCGTCTGACCGCGCAACATGCTGTCTACTGTATCAGCGACATCACGATGTACAACCAGTTCCTGCCAACTCTGTTGTTCGACCACCACGTCGAAAGTTGGTGGCGCTTTGCGTTCGAGAATACTTTTCTGTGTATGGCGTCTGCGCGCCTCTTCATCTCCAAGTGTGACAGTCTGGATACCGCCTACGAGATCAGAGAGTGTCGGGTTCACCAGCAGATTACCAAGCGAGTTACCGTGCGCGGTCGCTACAAGCTGCACGCCTCGTTCCGCAATGGTGCGTGCGGCAGCGGCTTCCAGTTCAGTACCTATTTCATCAATGACGATGACCTCCGGCATGTGGTTCTCCACTGCCTCGATCATCACCGCGTGCTGCTCCACGGTGCGTGACACTTGCATGCGGCGTGCCCGGCCGATACCTGGGTGTGGAATATCCCCATCTCCCGCGATTTCGTTCGAGGTATCCACGACTACTACACGTTTATTGGCTTCGTCCGCAAGCACACGAGCTATTTCACGCAACAGGGTGGTTTTTCCCACACCTGGGCGACCAAGAATCAAGATCGATTGACCCCGTTCGACAATATCACGGATGAGTGCAATACTACCGAGCACCGCTCGACCAATGCGGCAGGTCAAGCCGACAACTTTTCCTTTACGATTGCGCAGAGCGCTGATTCGGTGGAGCGTCCGCTCGATACCAGCGCGGTTATCGTCGCCAAATTCACCTATACGCTCGACCACATACTCGAGGTCTGCGTAGGTCACTGGCTGAGTACTTAGGATCACCTCCCCTTCTGGGAACCGGCCCTCGGGCAAACGTCCAAGGTCCATTACGATCTCCAGCAGTTCGCTTCGGTTTTCGAGCCGATTGACCGCGTCGTGGATGGCAGGTGGTAGAGTTACCAGCAGAGCCTCCAGATCGTCAGTGATCATGTGTTGCATAGGCAGTTTTATCACCTCGTTGTCTGGCGAGTATTGACCGTCCCCAGGCCTTTCACGCCATAGACTACTCGTTGTTCCAGTGCAGGGACTGTGCGCGGGTTCATAGCCAGCAAAGCTATGTGGCGCACGAGCAATGCCTTGGTCGAGGCATGCTCAAAACCACTGGTACGCAGAGCGTTAATAACGGAAGAATCGTACTCCCGCACCTGGCAATAGATGGGTCGTGCGCTTCTTTCCAAAAGACTCTTGGTGCCGAACCGTAAGAGCGGTTCGGCCAGATCAGCATGTTCAGGATGGACAATAAGCGAGAGCTGGTGTGGCGCTGTGCCATGACCCGGGCATATGCGCAACCAGGCTCCTAAACGAACGCCAACATCACAAACGAAGTTCTCATCCCCCCTGGAGAGGGAAGACGGCAATGGACGCAGTGAGCCGACGTATAGTTTAGCAAATTCATCGCTGCTGTCCAGCATCTCCGCCATCTGCACCCGCTGTGGAGTGGCAGCGCGATAGAGCTGGTGCAATCCCCACGCGTGATGGCGATTCCAGCGTCGAAGTGAAGGAAGGTTGAAATCGCCCTGTATTGACTCAGGATGAAAGACATAAGTCAGTTGACGGGCATAGCGTTGAAATCCAGCTTTCTGGAAGAGCTCCATTTCTGGAATTTCATCCTCAACCTTCGCAAAAATACGGAGGATTCCATGGCTGGATGCTATCTCCAGGATGTACTCAAGCAGCGCTATGAGCACTTCCTCACTGGAGACATTGCGGTTCACCATGGAGGCAAGATAAGATAAATCCCACGTGACACGTGCTGGGCGTTCTCGCACCTGCGCAAATCCCAGAATGTGCCAATGATCCTCGCAGATCCAGGTACGGCATGCGGGATTGACGGGGAAGATATTTCTCAGGATTGGTGGCAGAGGTATACGATGTTCAGCCAGTTCGAGCCAACACACGAAGTTCGCAAATTCGTGCTGTTTACTTCGAGCACGGCGATCAATCGCGTAGATGATTCCCGGCAGATCTACATATAGTACCGGTCGTATCATCCAGTGCTCCCGCGCTGTAGGGGTGATGCAGGGTGGGCAACCGGGTTCTGTCCTTCGTGTCCCCCTACCCCTTGACGCTCTGTACTATGCGGAGAAAGTATTGGTGGAAACGTGGGTCTCCAGCCACCTCCGGATGAAATGCTGTGCCTAGTAAGGCCCCTTCTCGGACTGCAACGATGGTTCCATCGTCGAGCGTTGCCAGCACCTCCACCTCGGGGCCAACCGATTCAATCACTGGCCCTCGGATGAAGAATGCATGGAATGGCGCTTCTCCTAGTACTGGCACAGAGAGATCAGTCTCAAAACTTTCCCGCTGACTGCCAAATGCATTTCGGCGAACGCGGATATGCATCGAGGCCAGCAATGGCTGGCCTGCGAGCGCGTTATCCGTCTCGCGTGCCAATAAAATTAATCCTGCGCATGTCCCCCAAATGGGGAACCCCTCCCGAATCTTCTGTTGCACCGGCTCTTCTAAGCCATGCAACACCATCAACTTGCCAATGGTGGTACTTTCACCACCTGGTATTATTATACCATCTAAATCATCTAAATGTTTAGCAAGTCGGACAGCTTTTCCTTCAACTCCCAACTCGGCCAGCATTTTCAGGTGCGCTTCAAAATCACCCTGTAATGCTAAGACGCCGATGTGTAACTTTTTTTGGTTGTACGTTTCCATACCAGTACTTCACCACCCACGGCGCGCCATCTGCTCATGCTCTGGTAACTTATCAAGGTTAATACCTACCATCGGCTCACCCAGGTTTCGCGATACCTCTGCGATGATGTCGGGGTCCTGAAAGTGCGTGGTAGCACGCACGATAGCCTTGGCACGTTTAAGTGGGTCGCCAGACTTGAAGATGCCGGAGCCGACAAAGACGCCCTCCGCGCCCAGGCGCATCATCAAGGCAGCATCAGCCGGAGTCGCACAACCACCTGCGGAGAAGTTCACGACAGGCAACTTCCCTTTTTGAGCAACCTCACGCACCAATTCATAAGGTGCTCCCAGGTTTTTGGCCTCGGTCATTAATTCTTCTTCGGGCAGCAGTTGTAGGCGGCGAATGCCATCCATGACGGCGCGTATATGGCGTACTGCCTCTACGATGTTACCTGAGCCTGCCTCACCTTTCGTGCGTATCATTGCAGCCCCTTCCCCAATGCGCCGCAGTGCCTCGCCAAGGTCGCGGGCACCACACACAAACGGGACGGTGAAGAGATGCTTATTGACGTGGAAGTTTTCATCCGCTGGCGTTAACACTTCCGATTCATCGATGCAATCGACGCCAATGGCCTGGAGAATTTCGGCTTCAACAAAATGCCCGATACGGCACTTCGCCATGACAGGAATGGTGACAGCTTCTTTAATCCTGATGATGAGTTCGGGATCGCTCATGCGAGCAACCCCACCCTGTGCGCGAATATCTGCTGGCACTCGCTCCAGTGCCATAACTGCGGCTGCCCCTGCGTCTTCTGCGATACGTGCCTGTTCGGCATTGACTACATCACAGATGACTCCACCTTTGAGCATCTCTGGAAAATTGCGTTTAACTTGTATCGTTCCTGTCTGCTTTTGCATGATGATTTATCTCCTGGCTGACCCGGGGTTTGTATAACGTTTGTACTATATTCTATCACATTGAGAGGAAAGGCTGCTACAGCCAAGTGGGGGTTACATAAAAGCCATTTGGACCTGGTGGTCGCCAGGTTTTTCTCATGACAACAAATTCAGGCTTACTTTCAAGGCCACATCGACCTTTCCCAGTTCCTCGCTGCTGATAGAGCCGCGACGGCGAATCAATCGTGATTTTTCAATTGTCATGATCTGTTCGCATTTGACATCGGTGAAATCGGTCAGGCCATTCTCTTCTGTCGGTGTGATACGCACATGCAGTGGTAGTTCGCGTTCCGTGCGACTCATGGATGCTACTATAGTAAGGGGATAGGTGGAGGAAGCGTTACCACGGTCGTTTTGGATGATCAAAGCGGGTCGGGTGCCCTTTTGTTCGGCACCTCGACCAGGAGACCAATTCACATCCCAAATTTCACCACGCCTTGGACTTGCGGGCGTGAGTGGCGGAAGTAGGGGTTGACTTGTTTCATTTTGTTGGGGGCTGGGCGTAAATGGTGCCTTCGCCTCACTACTCATGCAACTACCTACACCTTACGCAACAACCATACCTTCTTGACCGGCATTAAAAAAGAAGCGTGCGTCTTCAAGTGTTTCTGGGAGGGAACCGAGATAGGCGTAGGCTTCATCAAGAGAGTGACTGAGGGAGGAGAGTGCTTGATCGCGTTTCTGAATAATTGCTGCTTTCAACTGTTCGTAGTTATCCTGGCGCATCAGATCCATGATCGTCTCCACAACATCTCCTAGCGAAGAATCTAGCTCAACGGCGAGAGCCTTTAGCTCTTTGTGTTGCGTTGAGGGGATTTGTATCGATTTACGGACGAAGTTCTCATGACGATACAAATCAGGTTGCACAACTGCCATGAAACTGCCTCCTGTTATTAACGCAAAGCCTTCCGTTTCATCTTTTCTAATTGTAAACGGTCACTCCTAAAAAGTCAATAAATATAATTTTCCAAAATGCTAAAAGTGTAGCATTGAGATGAGCGCAAGTCTGTGAAAGGAAACATAGAGAGAGTATGATGTAAGCCATAAAGATATTCTGATTTAACAGGAGGCGATAGCAATATGGCTGCAAATACTCTGCATGGTCGCATAGCAATTATCACAGGTGCCAGCCGTCGTATCGGTATTGGTGCGGCCGTTTGTCGTGCCCTGGCAACCAGTGGTGCCGATATCTTCTTCACTCATTGGAGTACTTTTGACCGCACAGTGCCCTTGGGAGTAGACAAAGACGGTCCGGCCAGTTTGCAGAGAGAGCTACAAGCAAGGGGGGTGCGCTGCGAGAATCTAGAGGCCGATCTTAGTAAGGTTGATACACCGAAACGCATCATGGACGAAGTCGAGACGCGGCTGGGTCCACCCTCCATCCTTGTCAATAATGCGGCATATTCAACAAGGGATGGGTATGAGAAATTGGACGCCGAGACATTGGATGCCCATTATGCAGTAAATATACGAGGTACTTTCCTACTGACAGTAGAGTTCGCCCGCCGTTTCTCTGGAAAGTCTGGTGGACGAATTATAAATCTTACATCAGGCCAATCACTTGGACCTATGCCAGGCGAACTGGCCTACATTGCAACTAAAGGGGCAATCGAAGCCTTTACCGTCTCGCTCTCCGCTGAACTTGCATCTCGTGGTATCACTGTGAACGCAGTTGATCCAGGCCCTACCGATACTGGCTGGATGACAGAGGAAGTTAAGAGAGAAATGCTTCCTCACTTTCCCCAAGGCCGTATTGGTCAGCCGGAGGATGTGGCACGCCTCATAGCGTTTTTAGCCAGCGATGCGGCAGCCTGGATTACTGGACAGATAATACATTCGAGTGGCGGTTTCCGTTAGCAGATGAAACACAGGTATAGCTAGAACCAGGGTGTACCATAAAGTTACCACACTTTTAGGCATATGCCCAGATATATGTACTTTAGAAAAATAAGCTCTTTTGTAAGGACTCTGCAAGTATGTTATCATTCCAACGGTTGACATTATTACATCGAAGGAGCTACTTGGTGGCAACCCGTATTCTCGTCGTTAATGACACACAAGAAATCTTAGATTTGTTCCGCTTGCTGCTGGAAGAAGAGGGATATGAGGTTGTGTTAGCCGGGTTCCCCATTCAGCAGATTAGTGACATCGAAAAGATTAACCCTGATCTCATCATCCTGGACTTCATCTTTGGTGACCAAACGAGTGGGTGGCAGATGCTACAAATGCTTAAAATGCGTCGATCAACGGTATCCATTCCTGTAATTGTATGTACAGCCGCTCTCAATATGGTACGCGAGCAAGAAGGCTATCTGGTTTCCCAGGGCGTTCACGTGGTCTTCAAACCATTTGACATCGACCACTTAATGACTAATATCAAACAAGCGTTGGAGTCACACAAGCATATTTCTACAGCCGGCGAGGAGGAAGGAAAAAAGAAACGTTAGTCTTCTCCTGTAGGTAGACTAGCACCTTGTGATAATAGTGGACGGCGGATCACACCTGTGCAAACGTATCAATCATGAGCTTCACATCGTCGCCCAATGGATATAGGATCGGGCAGGTGCACCCATTGCGATTGTACTCTTGCACCTTCGCACGGACTTCATCCGGCGTCCCACTCGCGGTGATGCGCTCAATCAATTCATCCGGCACAAACTGCATGGCCTCATGAATCTGTTCTTTGCTTGCAGGCCACCCAAGAATGCTCCGCACCTTCTCCACAGTTTCAAGCGGTGTGCCGCTCGCTTCCGCAATGTGCGGCTGCTGCGCGAGGTATTGCGTAATCAACTCCTTCGTCGCCTGCACTGCGCGATGATGATCGTAATCAACTGAGCACACAACCAACTGCGGGCGATCAATGTCGTCCATATTGCGCCCGGCTTTTCTCGCGCCGATTTCAAGGTGCTTCAGGGCTTCGCGGTTGTATTCTGGCGGCACGCAATAATTGAGCACCACGCCATCTGCGATTTCGCCTGCCAGTTCCATCATGCCCATATGCGTTGCGCCAATATAGATCGGCACGTTACGTGGCTCGTGGCGCCCGTGCACGACATCGAGCTCAATGCCATCCACATGATGAAATTCGCCATGGAAGGTGACGCGCTCCATCTTGAGCAGACGCTTCATGACTTCAACCGTCTCGCGCATCGCCTTCATCGGCTTTTTGCGTTCAATGCCCACCTGTTTCGCAAGCGGGTCCCACCACGCGCCGATGCCGCAGATGATGCGATTGGGCGCAAGGTCATCGAGCGTCAAGAAGGTTGCGGCGAGTAACCCGATATTGCGCGTCCAGTTGTTTATCACCCCGCTACCGATTTGCATGCGCGAAGTCACTGCCGCGAACGCGGCCATGGGTACAATCGCATCACGCACCAGGCGCGATTCCGCCTGCCACACGGCCTCGAAGCCGTGCTGCTCGGCGTACTGCGCGTATGCCATGCCTTCGCGGATTTCGTGTTTATCTTGTAGGTACATTGCCACGCGTGCCATGTGCTTCTCCTTGATGAATACTGGCTCCCCATACGGGAGTATTTTACCATATCAATAAAGAAGACCAATAGTTCTGTCTGCTTGTCAATTCTATAGTTGGCAGGGCTACTGCACGATCGGGAAGACGACGCGGGCTGGTGGGTGTGCAGAGGGCGACCGCCCTTTGCCACAGCGCGAGGGGTCCTCGCTTGTTCCTTCCTTCCCGCCGCCGCAGGCGGCAACAAGGGAGGTTGCAACAGCCCTGCTATAGTTGGTAGTTGATCTGGTAAAAGGATGTACACAGGTATATAATAGTGGCATTGAAGGCCGTGGGTGTTCAATATTCAATAACTTAAAATTCTAGGTCGAAGTGGTAAGTGTAACCTGTTGACGTAATACCTAATAAGATATATCTCGTCTGGTGCCTGGTTATGCAAGAGGTTAGCATTGCTTGCTTGCATACAGGTTCATTTGACGAGTTGGCATACCAGGGATATAACCAAGCCGTCTTAGCAGGGAGTACACGGTGGGTTCACTGCGCGGAAAACAAGCGAGAACGAATCTTGCAACAGCGGGGCAGAATGACGCTGGTGTGCAGGATTCCCGGGGGGCCATGATTCCTGGGTTCTCGGGAGGGGCTAACGTGCAGGAATTTCAGACGTTTTATCAGGAGAACCTTGGTCTGATTTATCGCTATGTCTATAGCAAGGTGGGGAATCGCGAAGAGGCCGAGGATCTGACGTCACAGATATTTATGAAGGCCGTACGCGGCGTCGATACCAGACGCGGCTCGCAAAGCATGCAAAAGTGGCTGTTTCAGGTTGCTCGCACAACCATCGCAGACTACTGGCGGGCGCACTATCGTGTAACGACCAGTTCCCTCGAGGAATTGTTTGATGGTGGATGGGAAGGCCCGGTTGAAGAAGAACCTGCTGTTCTGAGCAACAATCCGGAAGATCGCGTGCAGCGTATCCTTCAGGCTTTGCCTGAACATTATCGAGAAGTCCTGACTTGTCGCTTTCTGCTCAATCTCTCGATACGGGATACTGCCAATCGCATGTGTTTGACGGAAGCGAACGTCAAAGTATTACAGTTTCGCGCATTGAAACGCGCCGCTGATCTCGAACACATACTTATAGAAACAGGGTTCTTAGGGGCACAGAGTCCGGGGGACCCGGCACGATAGCCCCCGAGCGGGGTGCGTAGGTCTCCGACCCTAGATGTCCCCGCTTTCCCCCGATTACTCTGTGGGATAGAGAGCCTAATCGCTATCTGAACGGCAACTATGTGGAGACACAACACTATGTCAGGGGATTTCCGTCAGGATCAAGACCAGGAACGATTTGAAGACTATCTGGAGCTGGAACATTTTATAGAAGAGCTTCAAGCTGGCCATGCAGCTCATCCTCCGGATGGTTTGTCACCCAGCAAGGCTCGCATCTATCGTATGGCCGCGCTCTTTCGCTCAGCCTCGCCTGATGAAGTCGCACCCCGCCCTGAATTTGCTGCTGAGTTGCAGGCCAGACTTGAGCAAGAGCTACAACAAACGCCCAAGACACGGCATCTCCCTTTTATCTCTAAGAAGCCGCAGACGAAACCTCGTGTCTCACGTCGTGCCTTGCTAGCTGGTGGCGCTGCTGCAGTCGCGGCTTCACTTGCCGTGGGTGCCGGTATCGAACATGTAGTGGAACAGGCGGCGACCAAGGGAGGATCGGTACAACCAGTTCAGACATGGAATCCTCCTATCGTGCCGCCGCAGCTAGCCTCTACCTGGCTTTTTGTCACGACTCTTGCAGAACTCGGAGATAAAGCGGTACGCTTTGCAACAGACTCCATTGTTGGCTATGTCATACGCAACGATGGTGATGGCAGTGAACCGCCTAAAGAGGAGGTTGTAGCGATGTCCGCGGCCTGTACCCATATGGGCTGCATCGTTCAATGGCAAGACTCCGATCGTAAATTCCATTGTCCCTGCCATGGTGGTCTGTTCACCGAATATGGTAAGACAGACAAATCATCGGCAATACGCTACCTGACTCCTCTGCCGCGCTTGGATGTTAAAGTGGTTGATGGTAAAGTGTTTGTCAGGGTACCTAACGCGTCAACGAGTCAAAAATGAAGCGGGGTTTGCTAGCAATTGCGCTGGGCATCACCTTTCTCATCCTCATGACCTGGATTGGCACGCTTCTTACCTCTATCGTTCCACACCGGGTCACAGCACAGTTACAGACTGCTCAGGCTGGACCTTACCATGTGACTTTACAGGTCAATCCGAATCCGCCTCTGGTTACACAACCCGCCACGCTATCGATAAAAGTGCTACAGAATGCCTCAAAACAGCCTGTCACCAACGCCCATATAACGCTGGAGAACAACATGGAAACGATGGATATGGGAACAGACCAGGTAGAAGCAAAATCCCAGGGAAACGGAATGTATTTTGCCAATGTGCAGTTTACTATGAGTGGCCCCTGGCAGGTACAGGTTGTGATCTCCCTGCCAGGGGAGACACAGACATTCAAAGCATCATTTGAGGTGACAGCACAGTAAGGGACGAGGGCAGGGGCAAGCCCTGCCCTCGTCCCCCACCACGCGCCACGAACAACAGCAATACCGTATATAGTAGGGGCAGGGCTTGCCCCTGCCCTCGTCCCTGCCCGCCCCTCGCCTTTCGCCCTCGTCCCTGCCCGCCCCTCGCCCCTGGGCTTGTCCCTGCCCTCGTCCCTAGGCTTGTCCCTACCCGCCCCTCGCCCTCGTCTGCTCACCTAACCACTGTCCCATACGAAATGTTTGGCTGTTACCGTTCTTCCCCGTTCATAATCCGCACATAGCTGATGTAGCGCCGTTCATTGATGACCTTATCCTCAACTGCCAGGCGAATAGCGCAACCTTCTTCATCGATGTGCAGGCAGTCAGAAAAGAGGCATTCGCCAAGGTACGGGCGAAATTCGACGAAGCACCACGCCAGGTCTTCAGGTGCGATATTCCAGGCTGCTAATGCGCGAATACCTGCTGAGTCAGCAAGCCAACCTCCGCCTGACAACTGATAAAGCTGAGAACCAGTTGTTGTGTGCCGTCCCTTGCCTGTTGCATCGCTCACAAGGCCTGTCTTAATGGCCATACCAGGCTCGATGGCGTTCACCAGGGATGATTTGCCCGCCCCTGAGGGTCCGGTAAAGAGTGTAGTATGTTCTCTCAGTATGGAACGCAAGGTTTCGATACCCTCGCCTGTCTTTGGACTTGTCCAGATCACTGTATAGCCCAGACGACTGTAGAGGACTGCAGCCTCATCCACGCGCTGTTCATGTGGCAGGTCAACCTTATTGAGGCAGATGATCGGATGGATTTCCGCCGACTCACAGATCGCCAGGTAACGGTCAAGCATGCCAAAATGCGGTTCAGGTTGTGCCGTGGCGAAGACCATCACGACCTGGTCGAGATTGGCAAGCATGGTTTGCTGGATGACTTTTTTTGACGTTGAACCTGTATCCTTGCGTGATAGCGAGCTCTGGCGCGGTAGAATCTCCTCGATCATGCCAGTACTTGCGTCGAGCTGGCGCAGTTTCACATAGTCTCCAACCGAAAGTCGTAAAGGTAATGGGTTGGTGTTTGTATCTCGATGCTCAATACGTTGAGCCTTCGGTAATTCGAGCAATTTGTCGTAACGTGGACGTGCTTTACTCGCTGATTTTGCCGATTGAGCCTGGGCAAAGGCTTTTTTGAGTTTTCCTCGTAATGTACAGCGCAGAACGCCAATATCGGTATGAACGTCATAAATGCCATGGGCGCCGTTCAATACCACACCGGTAAGTGTCTCCGGGTCGTTGATCAATGCTTTCCCTCCAGGAGAATAAAAAACACGGTTCGAACTATCAATCGTGTGATGTCTACCGTGCGGAGGGAATGAGCCAGGTTCTGCCTCTGCTTAGAGGATGCCAGGTAATTTCTTGTTGAGTCCTCTCCTGGTGTCCTGGCGAGGCAGCGTTCGCTCGTTACCCTCAACGCGGGTAGACAAGGTGCATACAAGCACAAATGGTGAATAGACGTGCTTTCCCATATCTTGCACCTCCTCTAAGACTGGCTAAGCCAGAATTTATGCGAACGTTTCTCTTTACTAGAGAGTACCTCAATTTACGTTGGTTTGTCAACATGTAAAACGCCTAAATAAGCCTGTTTATTCCCTGTGCAGGATTGATGTCAATTATGAGCTGGCTTTCAGCGCAACTCAAAACGCGCTTCAATCCTACCAAAGTGTAGGATATCTCCATCTTTGAGTGGACGTTGTTCGTACGGATGTAGAACCTCACCGTTTAAACGAGTCTTGTTCCGCGAATTGTGATCTTCAACCACCCATGTTCCCTGCAGGTTCATGATACTTGCATGCTTTCGACCGAGCGTCATTGTTGTGTCAATGATTTGGATATCGGGGTGGATCTCTCGTTTTGGATCTTCGCGGCCAACAATCATCTTTCCACCGCTCAATACAAATGTTTGTCCGGTTGAAATGATCACAAGCCGTGCCTTCGGTAATGTAGGCACTTGCACAGGCCCTCGTATACGTTGTTGTACTTGTTCGAGTGCAGCAATAAACTCGCGAGGAGTCTGGTAGCGGGCATCGGGCGTCTTGGCCATAGCCCTCTGCATGAAGGCATCCATTTCGGGAGGCAAGTCCGGTCGCAGGCGGCAAATCGATGGTATGTCCTCGGTTCGATGCTTGAAGATGATGTCTACAGCGGTGCCGCCGGTATAAGGAGGATAACCAACAAGTGTCTCGTACAGAACGATTGCCAGCGAGTAGAGGTCAGAGCGGATATCGGCTGAATGCCCCTTCATTACCTGTTCTGGTGCAGTGTAGTATGCGGTCCCCATAAATTTATCTGAATTTGTAATCGTCGGCATATCTTGACCGCGCGATAAGCCGAAATCGGCAACCTTCACTACTCCTTTGTTATTAATGAGCAGGTTCTGTGGTTTAATATCGCGGTGAACTACACCCCTTTTGTGAGCAGCATCCAGTCCCTCAGCAACTTGCAGCACATAGTTCAATGCGCGAAGTGGTTCCAACGGACCGTAGGTCTGTATATAATACTTGAGAGTCTGCCCATCGACATGATGCAAGATGATGAAATAGATATTGTCATAGTTGCCGTAATCCACGAGCCTTACGATATGGGGGTCATTAAGTCCTTGCAGGATGTATGCTTCCCGTTTGAAGCGTTCCAGCAATTCGCTATCATATGCGTGGTCGAGGTGCATAATCTTGGCTGCGTAAAGATAGTTGCTTTGCAAGTCGCGTGCGATATAGACTTCGCCAAAGCTGCCGCTGCCCCGTTCGTCAATAAGTTTGTAGCGGCCTTTGATGATGCGCCCAAGTAGCAGGTTACTGCTCATGTTTTTTCCTATCCGAATGGCTATGTTTCGTTCTCAGGTTCTAAATCTGGCGAGGACATGCCTGTAAGATTACTCTCGTCAGACTCTCTGTTCTGCTATATTACATCATTTGCCAGATGTTGTCATTGATGGGAGAGAGAGTGTTGCCATGTTCGTGCGCGCTCTTGGTCAACTTTCATAGGTCTCGTTGTCGCTTCAGATGACGGCTTGACGCCCTTTAATCGTTTCCCTAGGGATTCCTGCCAACTTCGGTGGCGTTCATCAGCTCCCTGCGCCTCGTCATTCTCACCATGGCACGCGTCTCGATACGGCATGAAATTGTGATGCATTCGTGCAGGTAAAGCCTGCGAATGTGACCACTCTGTTAAGTCCAAGCATTACTTTTATAGTGAAATTGGGAATCCTGGGGAAGAGTTGTAGAGAGTATAAGTAGACAGTACAAACTGAAGGGAGGTACCTTTATGTTCAAAAAGATAGGCATGGGATTGGCGGTCCTGGGAGCAGCAGTAGCAGGATATCTGCTGTTCATCCGACCCTGGCACCTGCGGTGGGGGGCGAGTGATGAGGAACGGCAGCGGTCCATGCCAGGGGACGACGAGATACAGCAGCCGAACTATGCCACGACCCGCGCCGTCACGATTAATGCCCGACCTGCAGACATCTGGCCATGGTTGGTGCAGATGGGATATCAACGAGGTGGATTGTACAGCTACGATTGGCTGGATCGTCTCTTCGGCATACTTGACCGTCCCAGCGCAGATCGGATCATCCCGGAGTTTCAGCACTTGCAGGTCGGGAATGTCATCCCGCTGGGTGCTGGCCCGAGTTGGCCCGTCAAGGCGCTCGAGCCGAACCAATACCTGCTGATATGTCTCAAGGATCCTCAGCATCCCGAACTTGGGGTGACCTGGGTCTGGGCACTCTACCCGCTCGACGAGGAGCATACGCGGCTGGTATCGCGCAACCATGGTCGCCAGCCATTGATGCCCGGAGGGATCTTCATGCTGCTCCTCTTAGAGCCGACTGGCTTCATTATGGAACGCAAGATGCTCCTGGGGATCAAGCAGCGGGCTGAGAGGACTCATGAAGCCGCTGCGGCAAGGAGGCGGGAGTCCACATCCGATCAGATGAGTCAGACGGTCTAAACAGCCTGGTCAAGCGGCAAACGGCACGCGCTCGCCTCTCAGGCGAGCGCGTGCCAGTTCAATCTCTGTTTGATAGAGTACTAGATCATTCGAGGCTGATGTGAGAGAATAGAGTAGGAGACCATGTGAGCGTCTCGATCATTCTGCATTTTCTTTCCGAAATGGAGACAAGCTATGCCAGGTCAGTTGCAGTTTGGCTTAACCGGCATCAACGCAGGAGCAACCAGCTATCCAGAGGCGCTCGCGGGCGTCGCGCGGGCAGCAGAAATGGCCGGGTTCGACTCGCTGTGGGCGGGCGAGCATCATGTGCTTGCTGCGTCCTCAACGACGATCCCCGCGACCAGCCGCTACCTGAACCCGGTGGTCGCTCTCACCTATGCAGCAGCGTATACACGCACCATCCGCCTGGGGACAGGTGTTTTGCTACTCCCGCAGCACCAGCCGCTCATCCTGGCGAAGGAACTGGCCAGCCTGGATGTACTTTCCAGTGGCCGGTTGATCGTGGGGATTGGCGTCGGCTGGGTCGAAGCGGAGTTCGAGGCGCTGGGTGTGCACTTTCACGAACGAGGGGCGCGCGCTGATGAGTACCTGGCAGCCATACGCGCCATCTGGAGTGAAGGAACACCGGCCTATCACGGTCGGTACGTCTCGTTCCAGGACGTGGTGGCATATCCTCATCCCGTCCAGCAGCCCGCTCCGCCGATCGTGGTGGGTGGAAGAGCCGCAGCGGTTCTCCGCCGGGCGGTTGAGCAGGCCAACGGGTGGTATGGCTTTGCGCTGAACCTCGATGAGACCGCCGCGCTGCTCACCCAACTGCGCGAAACCGCTCAGCGCTACCAACGCCCGGCTTCGCTGGGAGAGCTAGAGATCAGCGTGGCTCCCCGCGTGCCGCTCGATAAGGACACCGCGTTGCGCTTCGCCGACCTGGGTGTCCACCGGCTCATCTTGATCCCCCCGCGCGGCATGGATGCGCCAGCCTTGGAGCAGTGGGTAAAGACGATAGGCGAGACGCTGGTGGGCCAGGTATGAAGGCTGTTGGTAGAATGCAGCTCTTCCTTCGAAAGCGCTAGTCGTCTGTCACCTTTCGAGTGATCGGAGAGGAACACAAAATTGACAGAGTACTAGTGTCCGTGGCGGCGGAGCTGCACGAGCTCCGCGAGGTGAGCCGCGTGCAGCATGCCACGCCAATCGCTCGGTGCTACGCGCACTGCCAGCACGACCATCGCCAAGCCGACGAGGAAGTACTCCGCCTGCGCCCAGTTCTTCGCAAAGTTCGTGAAGAGATTCGTAGGCAACAAAATCCACTCGTCGACAATCCAGCCCATCATGATCACCTCCGCGGCCAGGGAGATGACCGCTCCGACGCTGGCGCTCTTGATCATCGCCCCCATTGCCAGTAGGGCGCTGCCGCCGACGACGATGCCGAGGAGCACCGCCGGCAGCGTGTAGTCGCTGAACGGGGTGCCCCGGAGATCGCTGGTCGGGAAATGGATAGGAATTCGGTGATTACTTGCTTATCAAGAACACTAATTCTGTTGGAAACGCGAAGTGCCGCATCGACCACGTTTTATCCTTTACCAATTCGTAAAATCTGGCCTCGTAGTTCGCGGCCATGCCCTTCCCTTTCCCACCAAGGCTGTGAGCTGGAAACGAGACGACGAGATAGTCAGCATTGATTGTCTCTAAGAGCCGTAGGCCAGCCGATCTCTCTACCTGTTCAAGACAAGGAATGGTCTTGAGAACAAAAGCAACGTCAACCTTTTGAGTAGGGCAATGTTGTATCACATTGCATACTTCTCCATATCCCTGTACGGGCAAGAGCGCCATACACTCCTTTAAGAAGTTCATCATATCCTGATAGATGTCATACGCATAGTACTTTGCGCGTTCTCTAAGTGGCATCCAGGGTATAGCAAGGGGATGGAGTCCACTGGCAATATCAATGACCGAGTTGATAGGAGGAAGATCGGCCAGTATAGTGCCATAGAACTGCTCGAGGATCGGTAGCCGCTCCCTGGTAGAGGAGTGATGACCCATAATCCATCGACAAACATCAAGCAAATATTCCCTGTTTTGCGATCGAGCCGCCCGTTTGAGTTCATTTAACCATACTGAATAGTGCGGTGTCCTTTCTTGATATGCTCCCCCAACCAGGTGCAACTTATTCTTGGTAGCTTTGATGGCCTCTTTGAGATTGTGCCGCCTTGCAAGTTCTTGCAAACCAATGTATCGAATGAAATCACTGTCAATATTCTTATATTTGGAACTCACCAGCACAGCCTCAATAAGCTGATTTATCTGGTATTGTGCCCTGTCGTTCATTTTGTTCTGCTCTTAAATATTCAGTAAGTTGGACCATGAATCTGAGATTATGAATGGTCGCGAGTCTCAGAAAGAGGCTATCGTCGATCTTGAAAAGGTGATGGAGATATGCCACTGAGTAACGTGAGCAACATAGGCAGTCGCAGAAGCGGGAAACCGGTCCATCATTCTTGATAGCCTTGTCATCATTGACATAGAGATACGAAAACCACTTCATCGTCGAACCGGGCGCAGGCACCCCAGCCGGCGTAGTAAATGTATAGAGGCGTGCATGCCGTGCATCACGTGTGGGCATTGCGCTGTCGAAGATATCGTAGCCAATTCTGGCACACTCCACGACATTAGCAGGATGACCCACACCCAGGGCGTGCATTGGCAATGCTGGTGGCACCAGTTCTCTGGTATAAGTAATGATATCGGTGAGCAATTGACCTTTGCCATCCAGGGGCCATCCCCCAAAGCCAAATCCATCGAACCCAATCTCCAGGAGCGCATCGGCACAGCGCTTGCGCAATTCATGAAAGCCACCTCCCTGGATCACGCCAAATAGTAATGGCCTTTGTTCTCGAGCAAGACGCTTTTGCTGCATGAGTCGCTGAAACTCGTCCTTGCAGCGCCTCGCCCATTCGATGGTGCGCTTGACGGACTCCTGCTGGGTCTCAAATGGATTGTCAACGTGCGTGCAGTCGTCGAGGCAGACGACAATATCAGTTCCGTAGCTGACCTGTAGCTGCACGCTCTTTTCCGGTGTGAGATGAAACTTACGGTCGGAGTTCTCAGGCTGGAAGGTAATGCCCTTGTCGTCCATAGATCCATATTTTGGGTTTTGCCGGATCAAAGAATATGCCTGGAACCCCCCTGAGTCCGTGATGATGGGGTGCGGCCAGCCAGCCATCTGGTGCAGCCCGCCCAACGCTGTTATGGTGGAGGACCCAGGCCGCTGCATCAGGTGATATGTTTTCATCACAACAGCCTCTATGCCGCATTGTTCCAGGTCACCGCTATCTACGTTACGCACAACTCCCAATGTGGCGTCTGGCAGGAAAGCGGGTAGTTGTATTTGTCCATGGGGAGACTGCAAGGTGGTTTTTTGTACATCCATGACTACGTGTTTATCTCTCTTCGGTGCCAATCCGTCAATTGCTGATAAGCATGGGCAATACGCAGTATCATCGATTCCTCAAACGGCTTACCCACGAGCTGTAGGCCGATGGGTAGCCCACCTGCTGTAAAACCGCAGGGAAGTGAGATGGTTGGCAGCCCCGCAAGATTAAATGGCATATTCAGCCTCAGATGAGCTACCGTTGCATTTTGGGTGACCCCGTCGATTTGAATATCTTGATCTGCCAGTTCGATCGGAATCGCAGGCATTGGTATAGTAGGGAGCACCAGCGCATTAACCCGCTGCATGGTAGCCCGTAGATTACTAGAGAAGGTGCGGCGCTGTTGCTGCGCACGCAGGTAATCGACCGCTGGAATAGTCTGACCTTGCAACAGAAGCGAGCGTGTTCTCTCGCTGTAGGCTTCCAGGCTATCGGTGAGCCAGTCTCTTTCCATGTGAGCCAGCGAGGCTTCGGGCATCTGGATGGTGCGATACATTTTCAGTGGGGGGCTTGGCACATCAACATCAATCATCTCTGCCCCCTCTTCTTGCAAAACCAGCAATGCTGCGCGCCAGGCGGCACGTACTTCGGGATCGAGCGGAGACACGAATGTCTCTGGTGGTATGCCCAGTTTGATCCCTTGCAATGACAGTGGGCCGCGACCCTCAGGCCCGCCAATCAACGTTATGCTTGCTGCACCTGGAGGTCCTGAGACACTGTTAGGGTCACGCGGATCGTATCTGGCGATGGCGTCAAAAAGTATGGCGCAGTCTTCGGCGTTATGGCCCATTGGCCCGACATGGTCGAGCGACCAGCTTAGAGGTATGACGCCATAAGTGCTTACACGCCCATAGGTTGGCTTGAGTCCTGTGATACCGCAGCACGCCGATGGGATACGAATCGAACCACCCGTATCACTACCAATAGCGCCAGGGCACATCCCTGCCGCCACTGCAGCGGCGGAGCCACCGCTGGAGCCGCCTGCAATACGTGCCAGGTTCCAGGGATTGCGCGTAGAAGGTGTGTATGTCCCATAGGCAAACTCGTGGGTGTTTGTTTTGCCAATGATGACAGCACCGGCCCTGCGCAACTGCTCGACAACGGTTGCGTCCTCTTGTGGAACGTAATCTACGAGAACTTTGGAGCCTGCCGTCATGCGTACATCCTTGACGGCTACGATGTCTTTCACACCGATAGGTATGCCGTGGAGCGGGCCGCGAAAAAGGCCCGTGCGCTGCTCGTTCTCGGCCTTTTCCGCCTCTTCGTAAGCCTGGTCGCGCATGACTGTAACAAAAGCCTGAATGTCGCCATCGAGCTGGTCGATACGCTCCAGCGCTTCAGCTAAAAGCTCGGTGGGTGTTATTAAACCGGAACGGAGTTCTTCCGCAGCTTGTTGGATCGAAAGGTAAGACATAGTTATAAACTCTCTTCTCACAGTTGCTTGATGGTGGGATCCCATTTAAGGTAGATACTATTGAGAACAGCAAAAGTTTTATATGCTCTATTGTATCAGCTTGAGAGCTGTAAGGTGGTGGTCAAATCCATGGTTCATCATATCCTGCCCTGTCCCCAGGTCGATTCGAGGGAGACGTAGCCAGAATCACCTCAACAATTCGTGAGATTCCACCATCCTCGATCACATCACGGCGCTTGCCAGACCTGCACGGTCCCGTCATCACTGGCTGAAGCGATGTGCTTGCCATCTGGTGACCATGCCACGGCATTGATCCTGGTGACATGCGTCCCGCCATGACCACGATAGCTGAAGAGGGGTTCTCCTGAGGCCACATCCCACACGTGCACGGTCCCCTCGTCATCGCCCGAGGCAATGCGCTTGCCCTCGGGCGCCCATGCCACGGCATGCACCTGGTGGGGATGCCCACGGTAGGTGCTGACGGTGCCTACGGGCGTACCACCCCAGACGTGGACGGTGTGATCACCACTGCCAGAGACAAGGTACTGGCCATCAGGTGACCAGGCCAGGGCATATACGGCGTCGCCATGGCCGCGATAGGTGAAGCGTGCGTTCCCCATGGCCGCATCCCACACCTGCACCGTCTGGTCGGTACTGGCAGAAGCCAGGTACTGGCCATCAGGTGACCAGGACAGCCCATTCACTCCGTAGGTATGACCCCGGTAGGTAAGGATGCGGCTTCCCGTCGAGGCATCCCACACCTCTACCATCTGAACGCTGTCGGAGGCGAGACGTGTGCCATCGGGCGACCACGCCAGCGCGTGCACTATAGGAGCATTGCTGCGATAGGTGAGGAGCGTGCGTCCTGTGGCCGCCTCCCACACCTGCACCGTTCCATCATGGCCCGCGGAGGCGAGACGTGTGCCATCGGGCGACCAGGCGACGGCGTGCACGCGATCTGCATGGCCATGAAAGGAGAGGACTGGCTTGCCTGTGGCCGCCTCCCACACCTGCACCGTCTTATCGCGGCTGCCGGAGGCGAGGCGTGCTCCATCGGGCGACCACGCGACGGTGTGGACATAATGCGCATGCCCCCAATAGGTGCAGAGGATGGTTCCAGCAACTGGTGCACCTTTGGCAGGCGGCGTCATTTTCACGGTGGGGGCGAGTGGGAGCAACTCTGGAGAACTTGGGAGTGGGTGCTCCCCGACAGACTGCGTGGCCTGGCAAGCCTGCTCCAATTCCTCCGCAAATGCCTGCACACTGGCAAAGCGCTGAGCCGGGTCCTTGGCAAGGGCCTTGAAAACGAGCGACTCCACATACGATGAGACCATCGGGCTCTTCCCGCGCAAGGGCGGGGGAGCAACAGAGAGCTGCTGCCGGGAAAGCTCTTGAAATGATCCGTGGAACGGCACGTCACCACTGAGCCATTCGTAGACGACGATGCCCAAAGCGTACTGGTCGCTAGCGGGCTGTGGGTAGCCTAGCAGTTGTTCAGGAGCCACATAAGCGGCTGAACTCGCCTCTTGCTGAGGCAGCAACGCGCGCCTTTTCTGCGCCAGCACGGGGAGGTTCATCTCACTGAGCACGAGGGCGTCGTTGTACCCCAGCAGCATATTCTCTGGTTTGATGTTGCCATGGATCAGATGACGCTCCTGGAGATAGAGCAGGGTTGCCACGATAGGTTTCAGATAGGAGAACATCACCGGTGCTGGCAGGATGGTCCCTCGTGGATGGCGCGTTCGCACGTTGCCACCGGGGGCGTAGTCCATCACCAGGAAAGGTCTGTCGCCCTCCAAACCACCCTCCAGGACTCGCAGGAGCGAGGGATGCGCCAGGTGAGCCAGCATACCCATCTCGGTGCCGAAGCGCCCCGCGTCGTCTCCCGTGAGCTGCAGCGTGAACACTTTGATGGCGACCTGCGTGTGCAGCGACTGGTGTTCGCCCAGGTACACCGAAGCCCAGTCGCTCTGCCCAAGCAGGCGAATCAAGCGGTATGTGCCAATCTGCTGTCCTACGCGGTCTTCCATCGTCGATGCCTCCTTAGTGTTCTCTAGCTTTTGCTTTTACTCGCCTACTTTAGCAACTTGTTTCATGTCGCAGCACGCAATACTCCTTATCATATCAAATCCGGTTGATCACTGTTACAACGACGAGGGTCTGAATTTTTCGGCGACAGGATTCCTGACGAGCCTCCTCAGACTTTCATGACGAACGACTTCACAGGATTTGATATCACACATGACCATCCTGGAATGTGAGGAGCGCAGACAGGATCAGGTGAGCCATGCTTGATACTTGAAAATAAGGCTCATGTCCCTTTGAAAAAAGATTCCTCTTCCTCTCTATAGAGCATAGTTGACCTGTATGGATCTGTCAATTGCTCAAAGGGAGCAAAATCATAGTCTACAGTCAGACGACGTGATATACTGCAATGCATACAACAGCCGGATTATGACACCTCGTCATGTGTAGCCCTATTCTTCCTCATGAAGAGGGCAGCATACAATATGCTCTATGCACTTGCAAGGAATGGGTTTGCATAGGCAGGAGTAAAGCAGATGCCACGCGACAGCTATAGATCTTTGCCCGACAACGACGACCATGTGCGCCTGCCCACACATATCGTCGTGCTGATTGTCGTAGTGTTGCTCCTCTTTGTAGGAGGCGCAGCACTGGTGTTTGCCTCGATCTCCAACCGCACAGCTTCTCCCCAGAACACACCTTCTTCTCACGTAAGCGCCACAGTTCGCGCGAGTCCTACAGCTCATCCTAGCCCGACTCTCCAGGTTAGTCCTACAGCTCATCCTAGCCCAACACCCCAGGCTAGCCCTCCTGCGAGCACATTGCAGAACCCCTATCCTCCTCATACGGGGAGCCTGGCTCTCAACGACCCCTTGACAGATAATAGCAAGGGGTACAGGTGGGATGTAGGTACGTATGCGAATGGTGGCAGTTGCACGTTCACCGGTGGGAGCTATCATGTCGGTGTATTCATGCAGGGACATTTTTTCGCTTGTAATGCCACGGCCGTCACCTTTGGGAACCTCACCTATGAAGTACAGATGACCATCCTGAAAGGGGATCGGGGTGGTATGTTCTTTCGCCAGGTCGGGACACAAGGCCCTTACTACTATTTCTCCATCAAAATAGATGGGTCATATGAGCTCGATAGTTTTACTGGCAAAACCTTGAATGCACTGCAGCGCGGTACCAGTCCGATTGTCAAAAGAGGGCTGAACCAGCCGAATCAGCTTGCGGTCGTAGCTCTGGGAAGCAGCGTCGACCTGTATGTGAATGGACAAAGCATCGTTCATATCAGTGATAGCACCTCTAGCAGCGGACTGATCGGTGTTGCTGCCGACGCAACCGATCAACCGGCAGAAGTGGCATTTAACAATGCTCGTGTGTGGATGTTGTGAGAGAATTCTTACGGAACCCAATCATTGATGCACCCTTACTGTTTCCCGAGCAAGCTTGTTTGCAAACTCTTCATCGAAACCTGAGAAGCACCCCCTTCTTCAGGGGTCACGAGGGTCTCCTGGCGCAGTTGCGCACCTTGCTTCGACCAGGTACAACGGCGTTCCCCAGCATCTCGCCAATCGGCGGCTCGGGTGGGCTGAACCTCCCTGAGCAGAATAGCTTGGATCAAGAGCGGCTCGTGCAGGCCGTCGCACAGTGGCTCGAGGCATACCCTGACTGGGTGCTGATGCTGGATTACGCGGAGGCTGTGGTGCTCGTCGCTCCGAACAACAATGTTTGTTCACGGCCATCGTCTCAGCATAAGAGACTGTGTGATAGGCACACAACACCTAGAGGCGACTGCTGCGATGAGTATCTTGCAATACAGGGGACTCTTCTTCACTGTCAGGGCGCCTGAATTCGTTGGAGGCAAGCGAGTAAAAATGGGGTATCCTCTGCCGTAAAAGTACCACCGAGCAGAGAGGAGATCCCCGCAATGGCCACATACGGTCTGAATTCACAGGTTTTCTGTGACATCCTTCCTTGTATGCTTTGCCTCGATCTCTTATGCTTGAAATGTCAAAGAACGCTAGACATCAACCCTTTGGCAAGAGAACAATTCCTGGCTTAGAAAAGCACTCATACACTGGCAACTATGGATAAAAAGAACTAATAAGTACGTGTGAATAGAAGGAGTGTCGCATGATTTACTATCGTGTCGCATGGAAAACCAATCAATCACCTACCTGGCAATGGAAATCAACCAAATTGACCTCTCTTGAAGCCCTGTTTCGATTCCTGAGAATGTATTGTGCCATTTCACAGGATCGCCTCCGTGTGTTTTCCTCCTTATCCCTCGAGGGTATGGACGAGATGCTGGTGCGCGAGAACCAGGGATGGGAGTCGACCTCGATCACGGCGGAAGAATTCCTACGTGAGCGCAGGATCCATCTACGAGAGTTGACACAGAGCGCATCTGAACAGTACCCGCAGAGGGGAGCAATTGCAGTTACCACCAGACCATTGGTGGACGAGAGCAACACGGGAGAGCCATCCCTGAGTCAGTGGAACGGAAGTGTGTTGGAGAGGAGAAGAGCAGTGGTTGAAAGCGGCGCTGGAGGCGATCATGATATGCCGTACACGTTCAGCTTGCCACTCTCCATGCCGCAAACCCTTGCCTGGACAAGGCTGCTGGTCAAAGTCCAACGCGGTGAACTGGAACTGTAAAGGGCTCATATCAAATCCGGTTGATGCCTTCTGGAAAGGGAGTGGCGAGGCTGGCCCTCGCCAGGCCCTCAACGTCCACGCTTGAAACGGATTCGATATCTGATATAGAGCTCCTCCTGTAACAGTGGGTACGGGCTCGGCTGACGGTGGATGCTGATTACCACTTTTAACGCATCCGCCAGTTGTCAGGACTCCTATCGAGCACCTGTTTGATACGCTGAATCAGGCGTTCAAGGTGCCACCGACAGCGGGAGACGTCTCGGCAGAAGTCTGGGACGCATACACTGGCAGATGCCGTAGGCTGAAGCGGGTGAGCGAAAAGGCTTTGGCCTGCTCAACGGCCACTAGTTGGCTGGCCCGGCTGGAGGCTCCATCCCCGACCAGGATATCTGCTGGCTGGATCGGCAGGTGCGCGAAGCCTGCTCCCAGGTGTCGATCACTGACCTGCACCCACGCCAGTTGGCCTGCCAGCAGATCGTAGCAACTGTGCAAGCGCCAGGTGTCTCCCTTGGGTCCCATCTGCGAGAGAGGGTGGCATCGACTACCAGGATCCGCTGTGGGGTGAGCAGCGAATGTGCCAACAGCAGCGAGCCCAAGAGGTGTTGGCAGAGCCACAGGAGCCACGGACCGCCCTTGTGCAGCCGCTCGTGCCAGGATTGGCTGGCGAGCATCTGGGTGGTGACCCCGACCAGGCGGCTCCATCCACGCAGTTCCTTCCAGGAAGGCAGGCTGAGCACGTAGCAGAGCACTGCTCACGGCACGCGCTCGTTGCAAGGCTGCCAAAGCTCGTGCCTGGGCTTCCACATCGGCGGGCATTCGGTGGTCCCCCAACTCGTTCCAGCAGTGCGCGGGGTGGGAGATGACTTGCGCTCTGCTGATCGCGGTGAGGCATGGGGTTGTTCCTCCCGTCAAAAGTACTGGTTGATGAATGCTTTGACGGGAGCAGATCACACTCTGCCTCGTTGGTTTTTCGCTTGTTCAAGGTACTTTTGTCTTCACCTGACACCGATAGGGGAAGCCCCGTCCCTACTCTACACGGCCTGGGAAGCCGACCCATCCGTGTAGAGTAGGGGTACCCTTGCGGTCGCCTTTCCGCAGGGCACTCTGTGCCTCATTCGCCAACAGTAATTCATGCCCTGGCGGGCACCAGAGCCCATGAAAATGTTTAACCCTACCCCTATTTTCAGAAGAGAGTCAACAACACTTCAAAGGCCTGAACCTGGTGGTGGCCGGTGTATCACTCGTAATATGCCGGCGCTATCTTGAGCGTTTGCCACTGCTCGCCATCATGACCAAAGATGACCAGCGCCACCTGCTCGCGCTCGACCAGCTCCAGGAGTTTTCGCGTGCTGGCACGCAATTGCTCCTCGTTGTCATCATTTGGCCAGGCCTGACGATCAGGAGTGAACAGGCGCTGCATCATGACCGCGTCGATCGTCAGCAGCACCGGGCCCGTCTGCGGTAAGCGCACCAGCACCGACTGATGTCCAGGTGTGTGTCCGCTAGTCTCAAGCAAGGTCAGGCCGGGCAGGAGTTCGGTGTCTCCATCAATCAGCCGGTAATGCAGGTCCGGATGATCCCAGTGAGCACGCGCGGGGGCAAATCGCGCATGTCCGCTGCGCGCCAGTTCATAGTGTTCACGCTGGACGACGAGTTCCGCCTTCGTAAAAGCATCGTGATAGCCCGCGTGGTCCACGTCGAAATGGGTACAGATAAGGATATCGATATCGTCAGGACGCAGAGCAAGCTCGGTGAGCTGCTCGATCACATTTTTTTCATGCTCGGCTGGCGGCGCCCCAGGAGGCAGCGGTACATCCGCAGGGAGTCCGCTATCAATCAGGATATGCTTCCCATCGCTGGTCTCGACGAGATAGCAACCTAGCACCATTTCCAGCGTTCGGCCTGCTGCGGGTACGGTCGAGGTCGATAACTGCATGAGGTAGAGTCGCTGTGGAGTTGCGCTGATCACGGTCATTCAGTCATCCTTTTGTATTACTTGCGTCTTGTTTTGAGAATTGTGACAGGATCCTATCACTCAACTACTGCTGTCTGTTCCTGACTTGCTTTACGACCTCGTTGCGATAGCAAGAAAACGACTAGTCCATAGAGCGGAATTAATCCAATGACCCAACCCAGCCATGTGGGAATCGCAGGCGGTGCGGTGGCTGTGATCGGGACGACTGCCT
>WNGD01000249.1_pt1 | contig 54256 bp, 52 predicted proteins | sample 5400671 | NCBI WGS metagenome assembly WNGD01 (sample SAMN13153369, study PRJNA577476) | soil metagenome | isolation source: 40 cm soil or saprolite under grassland replicate 2 | place: USA:California | collected 2016-06-15 | reverse complement strand
CGAACCGGCGAAGCGCCGAGCGACCCTGCATCTCTTGCTCGAGCGCGATCTGGAAATGGTGACCCGGGTTGGCCTCGTGGTACGTGACCGACGCGACGTGGTGCTTGGCGCGATCCGGGAGGTCGTAGGCATTGATGTAGTAGGTGCCGGGACGCGACCCGTCCTCCGTGGGCGGGTTGTAGAACGCGAACGGCTCGTCGGCCTCGCGGAACTCCTCGACCCGCCGGACCTGGCAGTTGGCGCTGGGGAGCCGGCCGAAGAACGAGGGAGCGAGCTCCCAGCTACGCCGGACCTGATCCTCCGCCATGGCGACCAGGGCCTCGGGGCTCGGAAGCGTGTTCTCTCCACGAGCGGTCCGATCCGCGATCGCCTCGGCGGCAGACGCGTACCCAAGCTCCGCCGCGACCACCTCCCGCTCGGTCTGGATCTGCTCGAACCGCTCCACGCCGAGCTCATGGACGGTCTTCGGATCGAGATCCAGGCTGGTCCAACCGAGGACCTCGGCCGCGTACATCCCGTCGCCTCCCGGGAGGGCCGACATGCCGATCGTCCGGACCGACGCCGGGAGATACTCCTCGCGGACGACGTCGCGGAACCGCGCATGGGCCGGGTACAGGACCTCGCGGACCGTCGCCGCGATCCGCTCCTTGACGGCCTCGTCGTCGCCCAACGGGAGCATCGCAGGCGAATCCTCCGGCGCGAGGGCGAGGATCCGGTCGAGCTGCGCGAGGGCGCGCTCTGCGACGATCCTTGGCGTGACGACGCCCGAGGCGACCGCCTCGCGGGCGACCTCGATCGCCTCCTCGAGCATCGCGGGGAACGCACGGAGCCGAGCCTCGTACCGATCGATGCGTTCCGGCGTATCGGCACGCTGCACCGAGGCCACGTGCCCGAGCATCGTGCCCGCTCCATGCATGTGGTTCACGACCTCGAACCGATCGATGCGGTGCTCGAGTCGAGCGAGCGCGCGCTCGCAGATCGCTCGCATCACGTCGACGTCTGCCCGGTCCGCGTCGCCGAGCGTGTCTGGGTCGATCGCCGACATCGCCTGCCGTGCCTCTCGGGAGGCGGTCTCCTCCGCCGCGCGGCCGGTCGCGCCGAGGTCGGGGAGCCGGTCGTCGTAGCGTTCGTCTCCGATGAAGGTCCCCATCAGCGGGTCCCGCTCGAGGAGCCCTTCCCAGTAGCGGTCCACGAGGTCCCGGACCATGCCGTTCGCCGTCACGGATATCCCCTCTCGCGCATCACAAGAGCCCCAGCGTACCCGCGCCGTCGACCTGGATGGCAGCGCCGGACAGGAACCCGGCATGGGCCGAGCAGAGGAACGCGGCCACCCGACCGAAATCCCCGGGATCGCCCAGCCGCCCCCGGTGCCCAAGCTCCGTGACCCGATCGGTTGCATGCAGTCCCGGACACAGGAGGTTCAGGGTGATCCCGTCGTCGATCAGATCCCCCGCCGCGGTCTTCGCCCACGCCCACAGACCCGTCCGTGCGGCGTTCGAGTAGGCGAGGTCGGGGATCGGCTGCTTGATCGCTTGCGAGGTGATGAACACGATCCGGCCCCAGCCCGCCGATCGTAGGTGCGGGAGCGAGGCCTGCACGAGCCGGATCGAGGCGAGCATGTTCGCGTTCACGGCCTCGATCATGCCGTCGTCGGTGACCTCGAGCGCGCGAGCGCGGGGCGGGCCACCGGCGTTCGCGACGACGATGTCGATCCGTCCGAACCGTTCGGTGGTCGCATCGACGAGCCGCCGGGGCGCGGTCCGCTCGGTGACGTCCGCCGGGAGCGCGAGGATCTCGCCCGGGAGCTCGTCCGCCGTCGCGGCCAGCCGTTCGGGATCGCGGGCGCAGATCGCGACGCGGCATCCCTCCGCCGCGAGTGCGGCCGCCGTGCCGCGGCCGAGTCCTTTCGACGCCGCGGTGACGAGGGCCACCTTGCCATCGATCCCGAGGTCCATGGTGGCCGATGCTACCCGTGGGGGGCTAGGCTCGGGCCCGCCGTCGACCGAGCCTCGACCGGAAAGGGCATGGCGCGTGCACAAGCGCAGCGTTGTGGTGCTCCTCACGTCGGTCGCGCTGGTCGGTGGGTGCAGCCGCACGAAGACCCTCGATGCGAACGACCTGGAGGAAACGCTTCGCTCGAAGATCGAGCAACAGCTGGGCGCGCACGGCATCACCGTGGATTGTCCCGACGAGGAGCCCGCGGCAGCGGGCGCGACCTTCCAATGCACCGCGACGAGTGCGGACGGCAAGACCATCACCGTCGAGGTCACGCAGACCGACGACCAGGGCAACGTGACCTACAAGCAGGTGAACGCGGGATAGGAGCAGCCGATGCTGCTGGAGGGGAAGAAGCTGCTGATCACCGGCGTGCTGACGCCGCAGTCGATCGCGTTCGCGGCCGCGAAGGCCGCGCAGGAGCAGGGTGCCGAGATCGTTCTCACGAACTTCGGACGCACGGTCAGCCTCACGCAGAAGACCGCGAAACGGCTCCCCACCGCACCGGACGTCCTGGAGATGGACGCCAACTCCGACGAGCAGATCGCTGCCGTCCGCGATGAGCTCCTCCAACGCTGGGGCCGGCTCGACGGCTTCCTCCATGCGATCGCCTTCGCCCCCCAGGACGCTTTGGGGGGCAATTTCCTCCAGACGCCCTGGGAGAGCGTGGCGACGGCCGTGCAGACCAGCGCGTTCTCGCTGAAGGCGCTCGCCGTCGGCATGCTCCCGTCGATGGGCGAGGGCGGGGCGATCGTCTCGCTCGATTTCGACGCGACGGTCGCGTGGCCGATCTACGACTGGATGGGCGTCGCGAAGGCGGGGCTCGAAGCCGTGACCCGGTACCTCGCCCGCGATCTCGGTCCGAAGGGGATCCGCGTCAACGCCGTGAGCGCCGGCCCGATCAAGACGATGGCCGGCAGGGGGATCCCCGGGTTCGACCAGATCAGCGGCTCCTGGTCCCGTCGCGCGCCGCTCGGCTGGGACGTGGAGGACCCGACCCCGGTCGGCAACACGGTCGCATTCTTGCTGTCGGACCTCTCGGCCGGCATCACGGGTGAGCTCGTGCACGTCGACGGGGGGTTCCACGCGATGGGAACGGACCTGGCCTGATCATGGTGCAAGCGGTTCAGCTCACGTCGTTCAGTCACGGGGCGGGATGTGCGTGCAAGCTGGGTCCTCGCGACCTCACGCGGGTTCTCGACCTGCTCGGTCCGAGCGCGAAACCCGAGGACGTCCTGGTGTCGGAGGAGACCGGTGACGACGCCGCCGTGTACCGGCTCGCCGACGGGACCGGACTCGTGCTCACCCTCGACTTCTTCACTCCCTTGGTCGACGACCCAGGCGACTGGGGCAGGATCGCCGCCGCCAACGCGCTCAGCGACGTCTACGCGATGGGCGGCAGCCCACGGCTCGCCCTGAACATCGCCGGGTGGCCGGTCGATGAGCTGCCGCTCGAGCTGCTCGCCGACGTCTTGGGCGGTGCTCGCGAGGTCGCCGACCGCGCCGGCGTGTCGGTGGTCGGAGGGCACACGATCACCACGGAGAAGGAGCCGCTGTTCGGGATGATGGCCGCCGGGTTCGTCGATGCCGCCGCGATCGTCCGCAACGCGACGGCCCGGCCGGGGATGCATCTCTTCCTCTCCAAGCCGATCGGAACCGGGCTCATCACGACCGCGATCAAGCGCGGCGCGACGGATGAGGATCATGCGCGGCTCGCGGTGGACACGATGACCGCCCTCAACGCGGACGCGTCTGCGGCGATGGTCTTGGCCCACGCGGGAGCGGCGACGGACGTCACTGGATTCGGCCTGCTGGGGCACCTCCGGAGGATGCTCGAAGCGAGCGGGTGCGCCGCCATCGTGGATGCCGGCTCCGTACCGCTGCTTCCCTCGGTGCTCGACCTCGCCCGTCGAGACATCGTCCCCGGCGGGACGAAACGCAACCATGCGTGGCTGCAGGAGGTCACCGATTGGGGCGACCTCACGCCGCCCGAACAGATCGTGTTGGCGGATGCGCAGACGAGCGGAGGACTCCTGGTTGCCGCGGCGCGGAGCCCATCCACGGAACTGTTCACCGAGATCGGCGACGTTGTCCAGGGCCCCCCGGGCTCGATCTCCGTCGCCGGACGGGTCCGGGAATAACCGACCCCGCTGGTAGCATTTGCACCTGCAACAGGCGGCTGCGCCTGTCCGGCCGACCTCCCGGAGACGGAACGTGATCGAGCTCGACGGCGTCTTCTTCAAAGAGATCGTGGAGCACGCCCTCCGCGAGCTCCCCAACGAATGCTGTGGCGTGATCGCCGCGAACGGTGACGGTCGCCCCACGAAGGTCTTTCCGGCCCGGAACATCGAGGCGAGTGCTGAGAGGTATCGCATCCACCACAGAGACCTGATCCGCATCCAGGACGAGATGGACGAAGAGGGGTGGAGTCTGTGGGCGTTCTTCCACTCCCACACGCACACCGAGGCCTATCCCTCCGACACCGACCGGAGAGAGGCGACCAACACCCAGGATTGGTACCCAGGTGTCCGGTACCTGATCGTCTCGCTGACGGATCGTGAGCGACCCGAGCTCCGCGCGTTCTTCCTGCGCGATGGCGACGTCGAGGAAGACGAGGTCGGGATCGCATGAGCGACGCCATATCGATGCCGAGGTTCACCGAGGAGCAGGTGCAGCGCTATTCGCGCCACATCATCCTGCCGAACATCGGCGGCAGGGGTCAGCGGAAGCTGCTCGACAGCTCGGTGTTGGTGATCGGCGCCGGCGGACTCGGCTCCCCGGTCGCCATGTATCTGGCCGCCGCCGGCATCGGGAAGCTCGGCATCGTGGACTTCGACCGGGTGGACGTGACCAACCTCCAGCGCCAGATCCTGCACACGACCGCCGATGTCGGCCGCTCGAAGGTCGCCTCGGCCGTCGAGCACCTTTCCGCGATCAACCCGACGATCGAGGTCGTCGGGCATGAGACCTTGCTGTTCTCGACGAACGTGTTCGAGATCTTCGAGGACTACGACGTGATCGTCGACGGCACGGACAACTTCCCGGTCCGCTACCTCGTCAACGATGCGACCCAGTTCATGGGCAAGCCACTCGTGTACGGCTCGATCTATCAGTTCGAGGGCCAGGCCACCGTGTTCATGCCTGGACAGGAGACGCCGTGCTATCGATGCCTGTTCCCGGCGCCCCCGCCACCCGGCACCGTCCCGAGCTGTGCCGAAGGTGGCGTGTTCGGTGTGTTGCCGGGCGTGATCGGCTCGATCCAGGCGACGGAGGCGATCAAGATCGCGACGGGGGAGGGCGACACGCTCGAGGGGCGCCTGCTCCTGTACGACGCCCTACACATGGACTTCCAGGAGATGAAGATCCGCTGGGACGCCGATTGCCCCGTCTGCGGCAAGGAGCCGACGATCACGGAGCTGATCGATTACGAACAGTTCTGCGGTGTCCCAGCCCGACCCGAATGAGGAGTTGCTGACCCGATGGCCGTGACCGTCAAGCTCCCAACGATCCTCCGCAAGTTCGCCAGTGACGAGGCGCGGGTAACCGCCGAAGGTGCGACCCTCGGCGAGGTCTTGAAGGACCTCGAATCACGGTATCCGGGCGTCACGAAGAACGTCCTCGCCGAGGGAGGAGGACTGCATCGCTTCATCAACCTCTACGTGAACGATGAGGACGTTCGGTACCTGGGCTCGCTCGAGACCGCCGTCGCGGACGGCGACGTCGTCTCGATCTTGCCGGCAGTCGCGGGCGGCGCGTAGCACCGCCGGGCTTACCGCTCGACGGCGAGACCGCCCTCGAGCACGTGCGTCAGCCAGACCTCGTTGTCGTCGAAGAACCGCACCACCCGCTCGCGCATCGACTCGGGCAAGGTCGTGTAGTCGGCTGCGAGCATCCCGCACAGACACATCCGATCGTCTCGGAACACGTCCGCGCAGAGCCGCGCGTAGGCTCGAAGCTTCTCCGCCGCCTCGATCTCCCGAGCGCCGGGCCGATCGGCGCACCTGACCGATCCGCTCGGATGGGCCAAGCTGTCGGACGTGGAGATCCGTCGCCTCGGCGAAACCGGGCTCACGACCTCTCGGATCGGGCTCGGTCTGGCCGCGCTCGGGCGTCCCGTGTACATCGATGTCGGGCGAGACCGTGACCTCGGGAACGAACGTACCCGCGCGGCCATGGAGGCGCGATGCGATGCGGTCCTCGACGCGGCGTACGCGGCCGGGATCCGGTACGTGGATGCGGCGCGTTCCTACGGAGATGCGGAGGCGTTCCTCGGTGCGTGGCTCGAAGCGGGCGATCGACCGGACGTCGTCGTCGGATCCAAGTGGGGGTACACCTACGTCGGTGAGTGGCGTCTGGATGCCGACGTGCAGGAAGTGAAGGACCTGTCGGCCGCCGCCCTCCGACGGCAGATCGCGGATTCGCGGCGGCTGCTCGGCGATCGCCTCTCGCTGTACCAGATCCATTCCGCCACGATCGAGAGCGGGGTGTTCGACGATCGGGAGGTACTCGATGAGCTCCGCTCGCTCCGGGAGTCGGGCCTGTTCCTCGGGTTCTCCACCAGCGGCCCGCAACAGTCGGACTCGATCCTTCGCGGCCTCCACGAGCGCATCGACGGCGAGCCCCTCTTCTCGACCGTCCAATCGACGTGGAACGTCCTGGAGCCGTCGGTCGGTCCCGCGTTGGCGGAGGCTCACGCCGACGGGCGGGGCGTGCTGATCAAGGAAGCGATGGCGAACGGGCGACTCGCGGCGGCCGACGGCCCGCTCGGCGGCATCGCCGGTCGGCTCCGGACGACCCCCGATCGCGTGGCGCTCGCGGCCGTGCTCGCCCAACCGTGGGCCGATGTCGTCCTGTCGGGCGCCGTGACGGTGGAACAGGTTCGGAGCAACGCGTCTGCGCTCGACGTCAGGCTTCCCGCCGACGCCTTGCGGGCGATGGAAACGCTCGCCCAGCCGCCGGGGCGGTACTGGACGGACCGCGCCGCACTCCCGTGGCGATGAACCGCACCGGCCGCCGACGCGCGAGGCCGTTCACGACAGGGGAAGGGCGATCGTGGCGGTGAGGCCACCCCCGGGCGTTGGCTCGAGCCACATCCTGCCGCGCTGGGCTTGCACCAGGGCTCGGGCGAGGGCGAGACCGAGGCCGGCGCCGCCCGTGTCCCTCGTTCGGGAAGGGTCGGCCCGGAAGAAGCGCTCGAACGCTTGGCGATGTGCCTCGGGCGGTATCCCGGGCCCGTGATCCTCGATCGCGACGACGGCTTCATGTGCGCCGTCCAGGCCCCACCGGACCTCCGCCGAACCACCGCCGTGTCGCGCGACGTTCTCCAGCACCGCATCGAGGACAGCCTCGAGCGCGATGCGGTCGGCCGGGACGACCAGGGTCTCGGCGCCGTCGGAACTGAGGTGGTTGCCGTGCGCGATGCTGCTGCGGTGGACGGCCGACCTACACGTCGCGGCGAGGTCGACCGGGGTCCGTTCCAGCTGGAGCTGGCCGCGGTCGGCCCGAGCCAACTGCAAGAGTCGCTGGGAAAGACCCGTGAGGTAGTCGACCTCGGAGAGCACGTCCGCCCCTAACGCCGTGTCATGCTGGGTGAGCGTCTCGACCCCCGCGCGGATGAACGCGAGCGGCGTCCTGAGCTCGTGAGACGCGTCGGCGGCGAAGCCGGCTTGGGCCTCGTAGGACTCCTCCACCGGCCGGACCGCCCGTCCCGCCCACCACCACCCGGCCAACAGCGTGGCCGCGAGAGCCGCGACGCCCCCCCACAGGAACAGTGATCGCACCCGATGGATCAGCGCCTCCTCCGGTTCCAACGACCGTCCCGCCGAGACCCACGCCACGGTCCGACCGTTGATCACGGCCGGAAGCGTGACGACGCGGACCTTTTCACCGGCGATCTCCAGATCGGCGACGCGATCGGCGTATGGCCGGAGCCATGAGGGGGTCTCTTTCGGCTCGCCGAGCGGTACCGGCTCGCCGGAGCGATACACGGCGACCTGGACGGCCGATGCCGACGGGACGTCGACGTCGATCGTGGGCTGGAACGAACCCCCCTCCTGGATCCGTTCGACCTGTGCGCCTGCTTCCGCAGCCAGCTGCGCCGTTGCGCCCCGGTCCAGGTTCCGGGCGAGGAGGAGGAGCACCAACCCCGCGAAGATCGTGAGGATCACGAGCATCACGAACGCGTGCGAGAGCGCGAGCCGCACGCGGAGCGACCGGAACATCTACCGTCCCACCGAGTACCCCACGCCGCGCACCGTGTGGATGATGTCGCCGCCTGGTCCGAGCTTGCGCCGGAGATAGTGGACGTAGAGATCGACCACCTTCGTCTGCGCGTCGAACGGGAAGTCCCACACGAGCTCCTTGAGCTCCGCCCGCGTCAACACCTGTCCTTGATGTTCGAGCAGGCATGTCAACAGATCGAACTCCTTCGACGTCAGCTCCACCTCCTCGCCGTGGACGCGCACGCGGCGCGCCCGGGGATCGAGGCTCACGCCCGCATGTCGGAGCACCGCCCCGGCCGGAGCGCCGCGGGAGCGCCGTGCGAGGGCGTCCACCCTCGCGAGCAGCTCGTCGAAGGCGAACGGTTTGACGAGGTAGTCATCGGCTCCGCTGCGAAGGCCGTCGACCCGGTCGTCGATCCCGTCGCGCGCCGTGAGCATCAGGATGGGCGTCGTTATCCCTCGGGTGCGAAGCGTCCGGGTGAGCGAGACGCCGTCCATCCCGGGGAGCATCACGTCGACGATCGCCAGATCGAGCTCGTTGCTCGAGGCCCGCTCGAGACCTGCGGAGCCGTCGTCGCAGGTCTCGGCGACGTGGCCCGCGGTTCGCAGTCGGCGCGCGATGAGGTCGGCGAGCCGGCGGTCGTCTTCGATCACCAGGATGTTCACGGAGCCATCGTCGCAGGCCAGCGCGTGGACGAGGCGATCCTTACCACTCTCTTACCGTCCTCCGAACGCTCTCGAACGATGAGCGGCGAATATCCGGAACATGCGGACGGACCCTCGGAGCTCGAAGACCCCGCTCAGACCGGACACGACCCGTCGAGGGACGTATCCGGGCAGGAGTCGGCGGCACCGATCGCCGAGCATCGCGGACGGCTGGATCGAGATGCCGTGGTCGATCCGGATCCTCAGGGCCTTCCTCGGCGTCACGTTCGTCTTCGCGGGCGTGCAGAAGTTCCTCGATCCCAACTTCCTCCGGGCCGGCGGCGGCGACTACATCGGGACACAGCTCGCCGGGTTCGCTGCCGGGACACCGGCCGCCCCGCTGATGCACATCCTCGGCGAGGCGCCCGTGCTCACCGGGATCGCGATCGCGATGCTCGAGATCGCCGTCGGGCTCGGGACGCTGGCGGGCATCGGGATACTCGCCGCCTCGCTCGTGGGGTTCGGGATCAACGCGACGCTCTGGCTCTCCGCCACGTGGCACACCCACCCCTACTTCCTCGGATCCGACTCGATCTACGCCGTGGCATGGCTGGCGCTGGCGGCCGGGATCGTCGAGGTCGAGCACGCTCGTCGCGGTCGCATCGCCGGACCCATCGAGCGGATGGACGGGATCAGTCGCCGCGAGTTCGCTCGCGGAAGCCTCATCGCCGGGGTCGCCGTCGCGCTGGGGGTCGCGTCCAAGGCGTTCGCGGGTCCGGCGTCGTCGTCGGGACTCGGAGCGCTGGCCGACCCCGCGCGTGGCTCGGCGCGGGCGTCGTCGGGAGCGACCGGCTCGCCGAGCGCGGCTCCGACGATGGGCCCGACCGCGCCGACGACGCCGGGTCGGGTCCTCACGACCCTCGACGCCCTACCCGTCGGACGCGCCGTCGGCTTCACGGATCCACAGGTCGGGCCGGCGGTCTTGCTTCGCTTGGCGAACGACCAGGTGGTCGCCTACAGCCGATCGTGCACGCACCAGGGATGCCTCGTGGGATACGACCAGAGCTCCGAGATCCTCGTCTGCCCCTGTCACGGAGCGGAGTTCGACCCAGCCCACCAGGCTGCGGCGATCGCCGGGCCGACCCGCACCCCGCTCGAGTCGATCAAGGTGGTCGTCGACAACGCGACCGGCGACGTGATCCTGCCCGCATAGCCGACTCGAGCTCCGCGACCGGCCCCGCACCGAGGGCAAACCCGCCCTGTGAGGTACAGAACGTTCGTACCGAGGGATGGGCGCGCTGAGATAATCCCGAACCGTGCGCTACGACTCGATCCTGGATGCCATCGGGGACACCCCGCTCGTCGGCATCCCCCGGATGTCTTCCGCTCCCGGTGTTCGCATCTGGGCGAAGCTCGAGGGGCAGAACCCCACAGGCTCGATGAAGGATCGCATCGCGCTCGCCATGGTGGAAGCGGCGGAGGGCTCCGGCGAGCTGACGCCCGAGCGGACGATCCTCGAGCCCACGTCCGGCAACACCGGGATCGCGCTCGCGATGGTCGCACGTCGAAAGGGCTACAAGCTCACGGTCGTGATCCCCGACAACGCGAGCGACGAGCGGATCGGGCTGCTCCGTCTGTTCGGCGCCGAGGTCGTCCTGTCGGATGGAGCGAAAGGAACGAACGGCTCGATCGAGGTGGCGCGCGCGCTCGCCGCCGACCCGCGGTACTACATGCCCTTCCAATATGGCAACCGCGCCAATCCGGATGCTCACGAGAAGGGAACGGCGCAAGAGATCATCCGCGACCTCCCGAGCGTCTCGCATTTCGTCGCCGGGATGGGGACCGGCGGGACCTTGACGGGTGCCGGTCGCGGGCTCCATGCGTACAACGAGCAGATCAAGGTCATCGCCGCCGAGCCCGAGCTTGGCGACCTGGTCTACGGCCTACGCTCCCTCGAGGAAGGGTTCATCCCGCCGATCTTCGATCCCGAACAGATCGACCGGAAGTTCCTGGTGAACGCCGCCGACTCCCTCCAGGCGACGAGGGAGCTCACGGCGCGTGAGGGGATCTTCGCCGGGATCAGTAGCGGCGCGGTGATCCACGTCGCGCAGCGCGTCTCCCAGGAGCTCGACGGCGGCGACATCGTGTGCCTGCTGCCGGACGGCGGGTGGAAGTACCTGTCGACGCATGCGTGGGCGGACGATCTCTCGGCTGCGCAGCGAGGGGTCGAGGAGTCCTTGTGGTGGTAGCGCGTGAGCGATAGCCGACCGATCGGGGTGTTCGACTCGGGCGTCGGCGGTCTCACGGTCGCGCGAGCGATCCTCGATCTGTTGCCGAACGAATCGCTGATCTACGTCGGGGATTCTGCCCACTTCCCGTACGGCCCCCGGCCCGTCGAGGAGATCCGCGGGTTCGCGATGCAGATCGCGGCCTCCCTCGTCGAGTGTGACGTGAAGCTCCTCGTGGTGGCATGCAACTCCATCGAGGTCTCCGCGATCGGCGACATCGCGACGGCGCACGGGGTCCCCGTCGTCGGGGTGATCAATCCGGGAGCGCGGGCCGCGATCCGCGCAACCAGGAACGGCGTGGTCGGCGTGATCGGAACGTCCGCGACGATCCTCACGGGTGCCTACCGGCGCGCGGTGGGGTCGACCGTCGAGCTCCACGCGGCGGCCTGTCCCGCCTTCGTCGAACACGTCGAGCGGGGCGACACCACGTCGGAAGGGTTGCGGCTGGCTGCTCGCAGGTATCTTGCACCGCTGAAGGAGAAAGGCATCGACACGTTGATCTTGGGATGCACGCATTACCCGTTGCTCTCCGGGCTGCTCCAGCTGGAGCTCGGCCCAGACGTGGTGCTGGTGTCGTCCGCGGAGGAGACGGCGAAGGACGTCTATGCCGAGCTCCTTCGGACCGGACGTCTCCGCGAGGAGCCGGAGCTCCCGCACCACGAGATCCTCACGACGGGAGACGCCGAGCCGTTCCGCGACCATGCGGAGTTCTTCCTGGGACGCGAGCTCGCCCATGTGAAGGCCGTACACATCGAAGCCGGCGGTCGCTCGTGAGGCTCTCGGTCCTGGGTTCCCACGGGACGTGGCCGGGAACGGGCGGGGAGTGCAGCGGGTACCTCGTCACCAGCGGGTCCTTCCATCTCTGGCTCGATGCGGGCACCGGCACGTTCGCCCGATTGCAGGAGCACGTCGCGCCCGGTGACATCGACGCGGTCCTGATCACGCACGGCCACGCGGACCATTTCCTCGACGTCATCCCGGCGTTCTACGCTCGCCATTACGGGGATCTCGGACAGGCCGGCCTGCCGTTCTACTCGCCGGCCGGTTTCATGGATCTGGCCGCGTTGCTCGTCTCCGAGAACGGCCGGAACGTGATGGCCGAGGCATACGCGTTCGACCAGATGGAAGCGGGCCGCGTGGTCGAGGTGGGGCCCTTCCGTGTGACGTCCTTCGAGATGACCCACATCGGCGTGTATTCACTCGGGTACCGGATCCAGGCGGAGGGTCATACGCTCGCCTACACCGGTGACACGGGGCCGTGCGATGAGGCCATCGAGCTGGCACGCGGCGCCGACCTGTTCCTGTGCGAGGCGACGTATCAAGATCCGATGGATCACACCTTCTTCCATCTGAGTGCGGAGCAAGCGGCCGAGCACGCAGCCCGGGCCGATGTGCGCCGGCTGGTGCTGACGCATCTCACGCCGGCGCTCGACCCTGGCGTCTCCCTCGAGCAGGCGGCCGGGCTGTTCGCCGGGCCGATCGACGTCGCGACCCGTGACGCGGTATGGGAGGTCGGCCGTTGACACGGCCCGACGGTCGCGCGTCCGGCGAACTCCGTCCGGTCACGTACGAGTTGGGGTACCAGGGATGGGCGAACGGGTCCGTCCTGTTCTCCATGGGCAAGACGCGGGTGCTGTGTGCGGCCACCGTGTCGGAGGACGTGCCGCGTTGGCTGCGCGGAACGGGTCGTGGCTGGGTGACGGGCGAATACTCGATGCTCCCGGCATCGACCTTGGAACGGTCGGGTCGCGAGGTGAACCGCGGCCGGCCGGGAGGACGAACCCAGGAGATCCAGCGTCTGATCGGCCGAGCGCTCAGGAGCGTCACCGATCTCGGCCGGCTCGGTGAGCGCACCGTGACGATCGACTGCGACGTCTTGGTGGCCGACGCAGGGACACGGACGGCGTCGATCACGGGCGGCTACATCGCGCTCGCCCTGGCGTTGCGCAGCCTGACCGATGGTCCGGCCCCCGCCGACGTGTTGTGGGATTCCGTGGCGGCGGTCTCGGTCGGTCTCGTGGATGGGGAGCCCCGCGTCGATCTCTGCTACGAGGAGGACGCCGGGGCGGAAGTCGACTGCAACGTCGTGATGACCGGCGGCGGGGCGCTGGTCGAGGTCCAGGGAACGGCGGAAGGCTCACCGTTCTCCCGGGCGCAGCTCGACGAGCTCCTCGACCTCGCTGCAGCGGGGATCGCGCAGCTCACGAAGATCCAAGCCGAGGCGCTCGGGATCTGAAGGACGGATGGCGCTGCCGCTGCGGATCGCCCTCGCGACCAGGAACGAGCACAAGCTCATCGAGATCACGCGGATCTGCGCCGACTGGCCCGTCCAGTGGGTCACGATCCGCGATCCGAACAGGTTCCCGGACGTCGAGGAAACGGGGGAGACCTACCTCGACAACGCGGCGCTCAAGACTCGAGCCGTGGCGGATGCTTTGGGGATCCCCGCCATCGCGGATGACTCCGGCATCGAGGTCGACGCCTTGGGAGGCCGACCCGGGCCTCGGAGCGCCAGGTTCGCCGGTCCGGACGCGACGGACGCGCGGAACCTCGCCGAGTTGATCCGTTCGGTCCGGGGGATCCCGGCCGCGGGTCTCACGGCTCGCTATCGGTGCGTGGCGGCGTTCGCGGAGCCGGGCGATGAGGTCATCTCCGCGGAAGGCCTTTGCGAGGGAACAATCACCACCAGACCGCGGGGGGCCGGCGGCTTCGGCTATGACCCGATCTTCCTGCCGGTCGGCTGGGACCGGACGATGGCCGAGCTCGCTCCCGACGAGAAGGACCGCATCAGCCACCGTGGGCGCGCGTTCCGCGCCCTCCGCGCGTTGCTGCTCGACGGTTGAGCCTTCGGGCATGGGCCGAGGCGCCTACCGAACTCAAGGTAGCTGCGCCCACCGCCGAGGACTCATCAGTGGACCTCGATGACCGCGACAAGCGGGCGCTTCCACTCGAAGCGTTCCTTTCGGGGCGGCCGCCGGCGTACGTCCTGGCCGTGGCCGTCCTGTTCGTGATGGGTGTCGGTGTCGCCGACTCCCTGATCGGTCCCGACGTCTCGATCGCGCCGTTCTACGTGCTCCCGATCCTGATCGCGACCTGGAACCTCGGCCGTGCGTGGGGATTCCTGGTGGCCGGCCTTGCCGCCGTCGCGATGCAGCTCGCCCACGTCCGCTCGGTCGAGACGAACGTCTTGGTGCCATCGTGGAACGCGCTCGTGTGGTACGCGGTGTTCCTGTTCGTGGTTTGGCTCCTCGCGATCATCCGCGACCACGCGAAGCGCCAGCGCTGGCGGCTCGAGTCTCAGGAGGAGGTCTCCGACGACCTTCGCGCCCAGAACGACATGAAGAACACCCTGCTGCACGCGGTCTCGCATGATCTGAAGGGTCCACTCGCCGGGATCCTCGGCGCGATGCAGACCATCCGCCGCGCCGACCAACTCAAGCTGACCGGCGTCGAGCTGAACGATCTCTACGGCGTCATCGAACAGGCGGGGAAGAAGGCGGCCCGCCTCGTGGACGATCTGCTGGATCTCGACCGGCTCCGCCGCGGCCAACTCCAGCCGGAACGCGAGCCGACGGACGTCGGCGAGCTCGCCGATCGGCTGGCGACCGAGCTGCCATCGCTCGCCGGCCACCCGGTACGGATCGAGAGTGAGCCGATGCTCGTCGACGTCGATCGAGCGAAGGTGGAGCGGATCGTGGAGAACCTGCTCAACAACGCGGCCCGGCATACCCCGGCGGGCACCCCCGTGCAGGTGCTCGTCAGCGAGCGGGACCGGGGGGTGGTCGTGGTCGTGGAGGACGAGGGACCCGGCGTGCCCGATGACGTCAAGGACGAGATCTTCGAGCCGTTCCGCCAGGGCTCGAGTGCGCGCGGCGGCGTGGGCATCGGCTTGTCACTCGTCCAACGATTCGCCGAGCTGCACGGCGGGACGGCCAGCGTGGAAGACCGGCCGGGCGGCGGAGCTCGCTTCGTGGTGACGCTGCCGGGGGAGGTCCAGCACGTGACCCACCCCGAGCCGCTTCGCGCCGTCTGAGTCCGAGCCCTCGCGCTCGGCGGTTGCCGCCGGGTTGTCGTCGGGCCGCATGACCTACAACTCGCGCTGTAGGAACAGGGGATGATATGCCGATGTTTCAAGAGTGCACGCAGAGGCGTCACCAAACCCAGGAGGCCGGGCCGATGAAGAGGAGAGCGCTCGCCGCCACGATGGCGGCGGCACTGATCGCGGCCATGGGCGGCTCCGCCAGCGCCGGAACCGATACGGGAGCACCCGGCATCCAGCCGAGCACACCGAGTCCGTCGACGTTCACCAGCTACGGAGGGATCCGACTGCGAGCGATCGGTTCCCTCGCCAACACACCAGACGAGTATCTCGGGGTCGCGGACCTCGCCCCCGCGGCGAACCGCATCGAGGCCAACTTCACGGTTCCGCGGTTCGCGACGAACATGAACTCCGGTTCCGCGAACGGCGACTGCATCGGGAACTACGGGGTCGGTACGCTGGCGACCCCGGCTTCGAACCAGATCTCGCTGGCGTGGGACCGAACCGCCGGGACCCTCACATCGCGACTGGTCAACCCATCGCTGGACTGCACGATCGTATTTCGGAACTTCGCTCAGGAGCTCGCGAACGCCGAAGGATGGACGCTCGCGCGGGCGCAGTCGGCGCTCGGGGATGTGAACGCGCTGCGCGTGATGGTCGACGGTCGCCAGGCGGGCTCGGGGATCGCGTTGCGCGGCGTGACGGTCGATGGCACCGTTCCGCTCGGACCCTTCGATCCGGGTTCGGGCTCCCGCCAGGACTGGCTCGGATCGGGATATGACTTCGACGCACCGAACGGCTTCAACGTCTCAGGCTCGCTCGAGCTCGGGGGTTCCTTCGCCATCTGCGAAGACACGTGTGCACTCGAGATAAAGTTCGGCCACGTCCCGCCCTTGAACCGGGCGCCCGTCGTTCAGGATCATGCCTCCGATGTCACGGGCCTCGAAGGGGACACGCTGACGACCGACGGTTCGTTCACGGATCCCGATGGCGACGCGTTGACGATCTCGGGATCCGGAGCGGGGACCGTCGCGGACCTCGGGAACGGGAGATGGTCCTGGCACCACGTGCCTCCGGACGACGGGAACGGGTCGGTGGTGGTCACGGCCTCCGACGGGAACGGGGGCACGGCCACGGATGTCTTCTCATGGAGGTCCGACAACGTACCTCCGTCGATCGTCTCGCTCACACCGAGCACGACAACCGCCCTCGCGGGCAGCGATGTGACGTGGACCGCGACGGCCACCGATCCGGGGACCGCGGACACCTTCACCTGGTGGTTCGACGGGGGCGCGGGGGCAGCCGCCGGGTTGACGACGACGTACACGCGAACGTACGCGGACTGCGGCACGTACTCGCTGGACGCGAAGGTGGCCGATGACGACGGCGGCTCCGACTCGGCCACGTCGCGCGCGACGGTCACGGTGGGTGACGGCGTGGTCCTCCCTCCCCTCGGGTCCGGCGGGAAGGATCTCGTCCAGACCGGTCAGGTGGTCCCGGTGAAGGTCCGGGTCGGCTGCGACGGCGCTTTCTGGGGGGGCCTGGCCCCGACGATCGCGCTGGTGCACGGGGATGCGACCTCCCCGGGCGTCTCCGTTGCCGCGGCCGGCGAGCCAGGCGTGATGCGAGAGCTGGACGGGATGTATCTCTCCAACCTCCGCATCCCGAGCTCGGTGGGCTCCCACGACCTGATCAAGGGCGACGAGCTCACGATCCGGGTTCAGCCGTTCGGCTCGGCCGGCGGCGCGCTCGACATCGTCGTGGAGATCCGCAAGTAGCCTTCCGGGCGTGAACCTGGGCAAGCCGGTCTCCATCGTCGAGACGGATCGACTCCTCCTCCGACCGTTCACCCGGGCCGACCTCCCGGCGCTGTTCGCGTACCAATCGCGGCCCGATGTGACGCGTTACCTCCTCTGGGGCGCGCGGACCGAAGATCAGGTTCGTGAGGCGCTCGAGAAGAAGATCGCGGCGACGGCGATCGTGTCGGAAGGCGATCTCATCGCGCTGGCGCTCGAGCTGAAGGAGACGGGCGCCCTGATCGGCGACTTCACGCTGGAGCTCGACAGCCGCGAGCACGCCTGCGGCGAGCTCGGGTACATCATCCATCCGGATCACCACGGACGCGGGTATGCGACCGAAGGCGGGCGCGCGATCCTTTCGATCGCCTTCGACGACCTCGGGCTGCACCGGGTGATCGGCCGGTGCGAGCCTCGGAACGAGGCGTCCGCTCGCGTCCTCGAGAAGCTGGGGATGCGCCGGGAGGCGCACTTCGTGGAGAACGAGTTCATCAAGGGAGAGTGGCAGAGCGAGGCCGTGTACGCGATCCTCGACCGTGAGTGGCGCGAGCGCACCTCGTGACGCACGACCGTTCTTACGTGGACGGCGCGGCCATGGCGGGCGCCGGCTGCGAGCGGCGGTCGGCGAGCTGCTTCACGATATAGGCCGCGTCCCTCCCCACGCCCGGGAGCACGTCTGAGGCGGCCGCGTACTGGAACGGGAGACCGACGAAGTACAAGCCCGGGGCGCCGGTCGCCGCACCGCGCTCGTGGACCGGTTCACCATCCTCCCCGAAGACGGGGAGGTCGATCCACGACAGGTCATGTCGGAAGCCGGTGCACCAGATGACGTTGGCGACCTCGAGGACGCCGTCGTCCTCGAGGACGGGAGCCCCTCCTCGGACGCCGACCGTTCGCGGGACCCGGATGACGCCGGCCGCGGAGAGGTCCTTCGGCTTGACGCGCACGAGCGGTCCCCCGCGCGACGTGAACTTCCGCCGAGCCTTGCGTCCCATCGGCGTTCGGATCGTCAGAACGTGGAGCCCCACGAATCGGACGATCCGGAAGACCACGTGTCGGGCGAAGGCCGTTTCGATCCGAACGGGCACGTGCCCGGTGTCCGGGCCAGAGAGCCACGTGGGACGCTCCCGCACGAGTTCCATCGCGATGTCGGCCCCGGAGTTGCCCGCCCCGACGATCAGCACGCCACCTTCCCGGAGCTGTGATGGCCGGCGGTACTCGCTGGAGTGGAGTTGGACGATCGCGGGGTCGAGCTGGTCCGCCAGCACCGGCATGCGAGGCTCGCGGTTGGCTCCCGTCGCCACGATCACGTTCTTGGCTTCGATCCGGAGGTTGCCGGCGTGCACGACGAAGGCGCCGCCATGGCCGGATACCCGGTCGACGCGGACCTCGTGACGGATCGGCAGTGCGAACCGCCGGGCGTACCCCTCGAGGTAGTCCGCGACCTCGTCCTTCGTCGGGAACGAGCCGCCGGGCAGGGGGAATCGCGAACCCGGCAAGCCGGAATAGCGGGCGGGTGTGAACAGGACGAGTGAGTCCCACCGCTCCCGCCAGCTGGTACCGACGCGTGGGGCCGCGTCGAGGATCAGGAAGGGGCGCTTGCGCTCCCGGAGGTGGTACCCGGCCGCGAGCCCGGCTTGTCCGCCGCCGATGATGACCGTTTCGATCCGTTCGCTGATGCCGTCCATCGCCGCCTCCGGTCCGTCGCTCGTCGGGAGGGACGCTACGGACGGGCCGCCGGCGGTGCATCGACGGAACGAGCCAAACCGCACCGCGCCGCGCGTGGTCCGAACGAACCACGCCGGTCGAGGATCAGGCGAGGCCGTGTTCGAACGCGAAGGCGGTCGCTGCGGCTCGCGTCGGCACGCCGAGCTTCGCGTAGATGTTCTGGAGGTGCCGTGCGACGGTGTGCTGGCTGATCACGAGGGTCGCGGCGATATCGCGGTTCGTCATCCCGGTGCCCACCAAACGGAGCACCTCGATCTCCCGGGTCGTGAGGCCGCCCGGGAGATCGTCTCGCTCGTCGATGAGCGTGGCCGCCCGCTGGGCATCCGGGCGAGCGCCGAGCCGTTCGAAGACGGCTCGAGCTGCGCGCAGCTCCAGCCGCGCCCCCTCTGCGTCGCCCACGTTCCGCACGGCGATCCCGAAGAGCACCCGCGTTCTGGCCGCCTCGTAGGGGAGCTTGAGCTCACTCCACGCGCTGCTCGCACGCCGAAGATCCTCGAGCGCCTCCTGCGAAGCGCCCTCGGTCAGACGAACCGCACCGCGCGCCGTGGCCGCCGTCGCCTTCAGCGCCGGCGTGCCGATCTCGTCGGCGATCAGCCACAGCTCGTCACTCGCCGCTCGCGCGCCGGCGACATCGCCCGCCGCCAACGCGATCTCGACGAGCGCTGAGAGCAGACGCACCCTTCGGAACGAGCGAGCCTCCTCGCCGCCCAAGGCCACGCTCAGCGACATCGACGCGGCGTCGGGATCGTCTTGGGCGAGGCGAAGGAGGGCGAGCCCCGGTTGCGGCTCGAACCCCAGGCCGTGCGCGCGGGAGAACGCTTCCTCCGCGCCGCGCAGATCACCGGTCCGTCGCTTGATCTCTCCGCATTGGTACAGCGCCCTCCCGGCGGTCGGCGGATCGGAGACGGCGTCCTCACTGACCAGCAGAGCCTCCCGCGCGGCCTCGGTCCAAGCACCGCTCATCGCCGCGACCTCGGCCCGGGTCACGCGGCATCGCCCGGGATACGCACTTTCCTGGGGGAGCGTCTCGCACCAGGCCGTGGCCGCGCGGCTCCATTCCCCCGCGCGCCCGAGATCCGCGATGTCGAGGCACGTGTCGAGGACGCTGCAGTACAGGACGCCAGCGAAGAACGGGGTCAGTTCGTCGGCGATCACCGACGTCATCGCCTCATCGAGGAGCGAGAGTCCTTCGGCGACCCTTCCCAAGGCGATCAACACCTGCCCGCGCACGTGCAACGCCAAGGCGATCACGTCGCGGTGGTCGAACCGCAGACCGATCTGGTGTGCGTCCTCGGCCAGGACCAGGGCGGCGTCGAGGTCGCCACCGTGGTGCGCGACGACGGCCTGGCAGACGGTGAGGAACCCGAGCTGGACGCACGCTTCGTGATCGTTCAGATGGCGCTGCGCCCGCATCAGCCATCCCATCGCGACCGAGGGGTCGCCGCGGTCGAAATGATCGAAGCACAGCTGCACCGCGTTGAACGCGGCTTGGGGATCCTCCCCGGCAGCCGCATAGCCCGCGTACGCACGCTGGCGTGCGGCGGTCGATTCATCCCAGCGCGACAACCACCAGGTCGCATCCGCGAGTCCTTCGAGATCCTGCGGGGTGAGCCGAGCGGGATCGACCGCGTGCAGCGCCTCGAACGCCTCGGCCCAGGCGTCCCGCGCGAGGGCATCGCGCGCCCGGTCGATGTCGGGCGTTCGCTCGGACACCTCCGTCTCTCCTCCGGATCCCGCCGCGTTCGGCGATGGCGTGCGTGAGCTTAGAGCCCGGCGACGAGGCCGGGGCGGCCGCGTCGGGTACCGTCCCGAGCGCGATCCGCGAGGGAGGAGTGCGCATGGCGAACGAGGCAGACCCACGGCGTCCGACGGTCGATGACCTCCTGGACGTCCGGACGCCGGCCGGCGTCGCGATCGGACCGGAGGGGATCATCGCGTTCAGCCTGCATGCCACGGTCTCCGAACATGGCGTCTCGCTCCCGAGCGACCTCTGGTTGCTCGGCGTGGATGGCGGCGTGACGAGACTCACCGACGGGGACTGGGGTGATCGATCACCGGCGTGGTCTCCCGACGGTTCGCGCCTCGGCTTCCTCTCGGACCGGCTCCTGCGGGGGCACCACCTCCCGTACACGCTGGCCATCGGAGGCGAGCCCGAGCTCGCGGCCACCTTCCGGGGCTCGGCCGAACAGATCCTCTGGGCACACGACGGGTCGAGGCTCCTCGTCCTCGTAGCCGACCCGTGGTCCTACGGGCTGGATTGGTCGGCGGTGGCCGTGACCGGCTCCGAGCCAGACCCCGATCCGATCGTTCGTCGCCCCGACGACGCGTGGCGCCGTCTCTTCCTCGTCGACCTCGCCTCCGGCGAGATCGACGAGGTCGGCCCGGCGGCGCGCAGCGTATGGGAGGTCGATTGGGACGGCGACGCGACCGTGGTGGCGCTCGTGTCGGAGGCGTCCGGCGGGTCGGGCTGGTATCGCTGCACGGTCGCGCGCCTTGACCTCGGGGCCCGAACCGCCACCCCGCTGTACGAGCCGACCTGGCAGCTGGAGGGGGTCAGGCTCGCACCCGACGGCGCCAGCGCGGCGATCGTGGAGGGCTATTCGAGCGATCACGGCATGCTGAGCGGCAGCGTCAAGATCGTCGACGTCGTGGCGGGAGGCGCGACGGATCCGTGGGTGGGACTCGAGACGGTTGGACTCGTCGAGTGGTGCGACCCGACGAGCCTGTGGTATGGGCGATACGACGGGACCGGCACCGCCTGCGGTCGGATCTCGCTGGACGGGTCGCACGAGGAGGTCTGGGCGGGCGCTCCGTTCATCGGCGGCGAGATCACCAAGCCAGCGTGTGTCGTGTCCGACGGCGGCGAGGCCGTGTACACCACGCACCAAGGACATGGCGTCGCGCCGGAGCTCGCTCGCTTCGATCACGCCGCGCGCGAGTGGGAGCGGCTGACCTCCTTCAACGATGCCATCGTCGACGGCACCGTGTTCCCCGACATCCGAGCGGTGAGCTGGGCGGCGGCGGATGGGCTCCGGATCGATGGGCTCGTGCTCACGCCCCGCGGCGCGGCCGGGCCCCTGCCGCTGCTCGCACTCGTCCACGGTGGGCCGTCGTGGTGTTGGAACGGCTACTTCTCGGATTCAGAGCCGAACGCGGTCCTGCTCGCCGACGCCGGGTACGCCGTGCTGCTGCCCAACCCGCGAGGAAGCAACGGTCGGGACCACGCGTTCGCACAGGCCGTGATCGACGACCCGGGTGGTCAGGACTTCGCCGATGTGCTGTCGGGGGTCGACCTGTGCATCGAGATCGGGATCGCCGATCCCGACCGGCTCGGGATCTCCGGGCTCTCCTACGGGGGATACTTGACCGCGTGGGCGGTCACCCAGACCGATCGGTTCGCGGCCGCGGTGGCGAACTCCGTGATCGCCAACTGGGTGTCGTTCCACCTCACGGCGGACATCGCCGCGTTCGATGACATCATCATCGGCGACGCCTGGGCCGATCCGAACGGCCCGTACGTTCGCTGGTCTCCCGTGTATCACGCGGCCGCCTGCACCACGCCGACCCTGATCATCCAAGGGGCGATGGACCGGTGCACACCCGTAGGGCAAGCCGAAGAGCTGTTCGCGGCGATCGCGCGGGCGGGCGCCGACACCGAGCTCGTCGTCTACCCGCGCGAGGGGCACGTGCCCTTCGAACGGGCACACGCACGCGACGCGATCGTGCGGACCCAGGCCTGGTTCGATCGATACCTGAAGCCGGGAGGGTCCGATGGTGGACGGTGACCCGCACGCCGTTCTCATCGGCCTGTTCGGCACCGGGAAAAGCTCGGTGGCGAGGCCGATCCGCTCAGGGGCGGCGCAGCGAGACGATCATGTTGACGACCTTCGTCGCCAGCACGACGTCACCCGGTCGAAGATCCGCGGGAACCCCTTCCGGTCCGAGCCGAGCCTGACCGACCGACCGGTCGGCGAAGGTGACGGCCACGTCCCGATAGATCACCCCGTGCAGGTCGACCGGTTTCACGTCGAGGACCACGACCTCTTCTTCACCGAGCACGGATCGAGCTTACTCGCCGCTGTGGCCTCAGCACGAAAACCGTGATCCCGTTCGGCGATGCCGCTATCGACGGCCGATCACGGTGTGGAGTCCTTCCGGGAGGCGCTCGGTCCCGAAGGCGTGCCCCAGGGTCGCCTGCACGTCGTGCCGTGCAAGCAGGTCGGGAACCACGCGCGTGTCGATCAGGACGTTCTCATGACGCTCGTCGTCACGTCGCCACGATCCGTCCTCGTTCTTCATGAAGATCGCCATCTGACGAACGAACCGATCGGCCGAGGGAACGGAACGCTCGGTGATGATCGCCCAGTCATCCGAAACCCACGCGGCGGTGGAGGGCGCACACCTCGCCTCCCCGTAGGACAGGTCGCAGAGATCGATCGCGAGCAGTCCGCCGGGGCGGAGGGCATGGGCGATCGCCGTGAGAGCCCGCTCGATCGCCGCGGGATCCGGCAGGTAGTTCAGGACGTGACCGACCGAGACGATCGCATCGGCATCCGGGAGGGGGTCGTCCGGCAACGTCAGACGCCGGATCTCTCCAACGGCGCCGGCGTGACCCTTCGCGAGGTCGAGCATCGCGGGGGACGCGTCCGTGGCGATCACGCGGTGACCCGCGTCGACGAGATACTTCGTCAACAGCCCGCTCCCACACCCGAGCTCCACGACGAGGCCCTCGCGATCGCGGACAGGCTCGAGCAAGGAAAGGATCCCCGGCGCACAGTCTTCCGCGTGGAACGCGAACCCACGGTGATGGATCAGCGCGAGGTCGGCCCGATAGTACGGAGTGCTGTCGCATCCCACCGCAGCATCGTTCCACATGCCCGCGTCAGCGGTCACGACCACGGGGCGAAGGTCCCTTCCGCGTGAGACCGATATGGTGGGAAGGCCGGATCGGAGGTGGATCGTGGAAGACAAGAACCTCTTGGAGCACATCAACGAGCTCGCTACCGAGGAGCACGACTTGTTCCAGAAGGAGTCGCGAGGCGACGCTACGGAAGCGGACGTCGAGCGGTTGCGACACCTGGAAGTCACCTTGGACCAGAGCTGGGATCTGCTGCATCAGCGGCGAGCCCGGCGAGATGCCGGACTCGATCCCGATGAGGCGAAGGAACGGGATGAGAAGACGGTCGAGGGGTACGTGAACTGACGGCCCGATGGACCGCTCCAAGGCACCCGCTCAGCGATGGTTCGATCGGCGCGCCAGGAGTTATGAAGGGGGCGCCACGTCCAGGTGGCGCGATCCCGTCCAACGAGCGTCCCTTGCCGCCTTCGACCTCACCCCGGATGATCTGCTCCTCGACGTTGGGTGCGGGACCGGTGCAGCCTCTCGAGGGGCGAGTGGCGTCGCGAAGTTCGTCGTCGGCGTGGACCTCTCGTCGGGGATGATCCGGCAAGCGACCGACTGGCAAGTGACGTCGAGAACGTTCGGTTCGTCGTCGCAGATTCCGAGCAGCTCCCCGTCGATGACGGCGAGTTCACCAGCCGGCCTCTGCTCCGATTCGTTCCATCATCATCCGGATCCTCTCCGCGCCGTGCGAGAGATGGCTCGGGTCCGGGCGAGCGATGGGAGGCTCGTCATCGGCGATGCCTGCTCGGATCTGCCGACCGCGCGCATCGCAGATTCCTTCCTTCGCCGGATCGAGCCGGGTCACATCCGTCTCTACCGCTCGAGCGAGCTGGGGTCCTTCCTGCAACGGGCGGGTTCTCCCGAGTGATGCTTCGGAGGCTCTCCGGTGGAGGGTTCGCGATCGTGCGGGGGATCGCAGCGTAAACGGCTTCGCGACTACACGATGGATGCGTGGAACCCAATGCGTGCGTCACAGATCCATGAACGCGGGCGACCGCCTGAACATCTCGATCCGCGACGCGGGTCCCTTGCCGGGTTTGCCATCTCGAGGGAAAGGGCGTCAACTACTCCCGTTGCTTGAGGGAGGGGGTCGGCATGGTGACCGACGGGCAGTTCGAGCACGCCGCGTACATCTTCTCGCCGGACGCGAGCTATGGGCTTGTGTCCGACCTGCGCCACTCCGGGTTGCCGAGCGGTGTCCACTTCGTCGCATCGGTCACAGGGCCGTGGCAGATCGTCGCCATCGCCGAATTCGACGACCTCACCGAGTTGCCGGGGATCGTCGAGTCCCTGTTCGGCGGTCGTAGCGGAGGAGCTAGCTCGGCCGATCCGCCCAGCGCCTACGCGTTCGAGAAGAACGCGATCAAGCGCAGCGTGTACGCCGATGAGATGGCCTTCGTGCGGATGAACATCGCCGGGGTCGGGGTGGACGATCTGCCTGGTCTCCTGGAAGAGATCGGGGGAACGATCGGTTCGCCCGAGGTCAACGCCGTGTTCGGAGACTTCGACATCTTCGCGTGCGTCGCCGGCGTCGACGTCGACGCCGTGAAGGCGAAGATCTTCCAACTTCGTGGGAACGGTGCCATCGTGAGCACGCTGACCCTCTGGATCATCGATTACGTGTCCGCGGACATCGACGCGCCGAAGGCCTTCCGCCGGGGAGTCCGCAAGGGCTAGGAACGGTCAGCTCATCCGCTCGAGCGTGTCGTTCGCCCGAGCGAGCTCACGCGCCGACCCGAGCCGGTCAAATACGGTCACCGCATCTCGGAGCATCATGCGCGCTTGCTCATCCGCGCCGAGGTCCGTGAGTGCGGTCGCCAGCTCGAGGTTCGTGATCGCCTCTTCCCACGCCGCTCCGAGTCCGGCGAATCCCTCGGCGGAGGACCGGAGGAGCGATGTGCCCCGCTCAACATCCCCCGCCGCGACGGCCGCCCGCGCCTCCAATCGCGTCGCGTAGAGGGCCAACGGAGGCACCTCCGCCCATCCGGCGTGCCGCCCGGCTCGGTCGGCGACGTCGTTGGCCTCAGCCCACGCGCCTTGTTCCGAGATCACCTCGCACCACGCCTCGAGAACCTCGTCGCGTCCGTGTTGGCTCTCGGCGGCCGCCGGCCGCTCGAGGAGCGCCCGAGCGTCCTCGTGCCGGCCCCGCCGCGCCAGGAGCCGCGATTGCCATAAGGTCAGCTCGGGGTCGAACTGCTCCTCCGCCTTTTCGAGCCATCTGACGAGGTCGAGGTATCGGTCGGCCGTCCCTCGGTCCCCTCTCGCGTCGTGGATGACCGCCGCGATCGCGAGGTGCATCGATGCGAACCCGGGCGGCGTCTCTCGCCGGTCGCCCAGCAGCTCTTCGGCTAACGCCACGTCGTCGAGCGCCGCTCCCCAATCGCCCAAGCGGAAGTGCCCTGCCGTGCGGAAGTCCAGGCAGTACAACCCCAAGAGCGATGACCTCGGCATCGCTTCCCGGACTCCTCGGTCGGCCAGTTCGACGGCTTCGCGATATCGGCCGGTGTTCAAGGCCCACCAGGCAGCCACGGCGTAGATGTCTCCCACCTCGTAAGGGTCTGAGAGCTTCGGCACGAGCTTCAGCCGACGCGTGACCACCTGTCCGATCGGCCCGTAGCGACCGAGCGAAAGGTGCGCGTCGGAGATCCCGTCGAGCGCGGCGGACTGGAGATCGACCCGACCGAGACGCTCGGCCATCGCGAACGCCTCCTCGCCGGTCCGGAACGACGGCTCCACCTCCTCTTGGCTCGGCCGAGCGCCGTGGAAGACGAAGGGCAGGAACGATCGCGCGACGAGCAGCTTCACCCGTTCCTCGCTGTCGCCGTCGCCGGCTGCCGCCAGACCGATCGCCAGATACCGCTCGGCGTCCTCCCGTGCGATGCGGTGCCGCATCGTGCCGCGCCCCCGTGTGACGATCTGGAGTGCTGTAGCGCAGAGGCGAGCCAGCTTCGCCGAGCGGGTCTCTCCGGAACCATCCGGCTCCTCCGTGAGGAGATCGATCGCCTCCTTTAGACACTGCCACGCCAGATCGCCCTGGTAGTCGTGGAAGTGCGTCATCCCGAGTGCTTCGAGGGCGTTCGAGCGCTCGACCGGGCCGACGGCCAGTGACAACGAGATCTCAGCGAAGCGCTCCGCTTGCTCCAGCGCGAGCTTGCTCCCCGCCTCGTTCGCGGCCAGGAGCGAATACCGGTAGGCGCTCTCGCGCAGGCGCTCTGCCTCATCGGGATCGGGCTGGGCTTCGGCCGTGATCGCTCGGTGCGATTCCACGTAGTGGTGCGCCAACAGCTCGGCGAACTCGCGCTGGCGCTCCTGCGTCTGCCGCTCGATCCACTGCGCCACCCGCGCGTGCGCCCTGGCCCGATCCCGCCGAGGGAGGCCCTCGTAGGCGACATCCTTGATCAGGATGTGCCGGAAGGAGAACTGACGTTCGCCGACGATCGTTGAGCCCGTCCGCGCGTGGATCAGGCCCCGGTTCTCGAGTCGCCATAGGACCTCGTCGACCTCGACCGAACCCGGATCGGGCTCGAGCAGCGACCGCACCGCGCCGTTCCAGAACGTCCGGCCGACGACCGCGGCCGACTGGACGACCCGCTTCTCCAGAGGCGTCAGGAGATCGATCCTGGCTGCGAGCACGCCCTGGACGGTGTCGGGGATCTCGAGCTCCTCGACCCCGGCGGGCTCGTCCAGCAGCCGCTGGACGATCTCCTCCAGGAAGAAGGGGTTGCCGCCGGCGCGCTCCAGGATCAGGGCACGGAGGTCACTCGAGAGCGCACCGTCCTCCACGAGGAGATCGAGGAGCTCGGATGACTCGTTCATCGAGAGCGGCTCGAGCAGCAAGCTCGAGTGGTTCCACCGCCCACCGCCCCAGTCGGGGCGGCGGGCGGTGAGCTCGGGACGCGCGGGGCACAGGAACTGGAGCGGACCTTCGCTCCGATCGGCGACATCCTCCAAGAGATCCAGCAGTGCCGGGTCGGCCCAATGGATGTCCTCGACGATGACGATCACCGGTCCGGATCTGGCAAGCGCCGAGAAGAACGAGCGCCATGCCGCATGGAGGACATCGCGAACCTCTCGCGGATCCGACGTCGCGAGGGACACGTCTGGATCTTCCAAACCGATCGTGTACGCGAGCGCCGCGTTCGCGCGCGCCGGGTCCGCAGAGACGTCCGAGGTGATCAGTTGGTCGCCGACCTTGCGCACCTTCTCGACGGCGAGGTCCGGCGGGTCGGTGTCGAGGATGCCGGCCTGCGACTTCAGGATCTCCCCGAGCGGCCAGTACGTGACGCCCTCGCCGTAGGAGAGGCACCGGCCGCTGACCAGGAGCGGCGGCTCCGGCAGGCCCATCGTCCGGTCCGCGAACTCCTCGACCAGCCGCGTCTTGCCGACGCCGGCGTCTCCGTAGACCGTCACCAGCTGCGGCCGCCGATCCGCGATGCACCGGTCGAGCACGCTCCGCACGATCGCGAGCTCGGCGGTCCGTCCGACCATCGTCGTGCGATACAAGCGAGCGTCGGTCCGCTGCGCCGTGCTCGGCTCGCCGACGTCCTCATCGAGCAGCTCGTACGCGCGGACGGCCTCCTGCTTCCCTTTGAGCGTCAGTTCGCCGAGATCCTTGAACGTCACACCGCGTGAGGCCCGAGCGGCGCGTTCGCCCACGAGGATCTGCCCGTGCTCCGCGCCCTGTTCCAACCGTGCGGCGATGTTCACGGCGTCACCCGTCACGAACCCCTCTCCGGGCCCAGGTATCGTGCGGGCTACCACCTCGCCGGTGTTCACGCCGATGCGCATCGCCAATTGGATCGCGTGGACGTCCTCGAGCGAATGGTTCAGATGTTCCAGGCCGCGGCGCATCCGGAGGGCGGCGCGGAGCGCACGGGTCGGGTCGTCCTCGTGCGCCGTCGGGACACCGAAGACCGCGACGACCGCATCGCCGATGAACTTCTCGACGGTCCCCCCTTCTGCCTCGATCTCTCGACGCATCGCTCCGAAGAAGGAATCCATGACCTCGCGGAGCCGCTCGGGGTCGAGCTGCTCGCCCAGCCCGGTCGAGCCGGCGACGTCGGCGAACAGGATCGTCACCCGTTTCCGCTCTTCCCCGGGCGAGAGGGGTTCCGCCACCCGATGCCCGCACTCGGGGCAGAAGTTCACGTCCGCGGGCAGCTGAGCTCCGCAGCGTTCGCACGAGGCGAGAGCGGCTCCGCAACGGACGCAGAACCTTGCGGCGGTGGGATTCTCAGCTCCGCAGGTCGAGCAGATGGTCACGACGTAAGTCTAGGGAGACCCCTTCGGCATTCATAGGCTGGCGCGTGACAGGAGGGGGGATCGGCGTTTTCCGCGAACCTCATCGAGCGAACGTCACGACCTGCGGAAGATGGGCGCCGCACCGCATCGCACGCAGAAGCTCGCCGCGGCTGTGTTCTCTGCACCGCACGTCGAGCAGGTCCTCACATAGCGATTCTAGGGACCCCTTGTGCGCTTTTCCTAGGGCGGCCGATGGTCGTCGCGCGCCCGGTCGATACTGCGGAGGCGTCCTATGATGCCGAGCCGATGTCGGATGACGTGCGCACCGGGTTGGACCCTCGACGCGACGAGGACACGCTCCTCTCGGGAACCCCGTTGGCGCCCGGGACGCCGGCCCCCGACTTCGTTCTCCCCTCGACGCTGGACGGGACCCTTGGCCCGAAGGACCGTCGCGGGCGGCCCCTGATCCTCGTGTTCTATCCGGCCGACTGGAGCCCGGTGTGCACCGACCAGCTGGCCCTGTACCAGGAGGTCATGCCCGAGTTCGAGAAGCATGACGCGGCGATGTTCGGGATCTCCGTGGACGGACGCTGGTCCCACCTGGCCTTCGCGAAGGACCGGAACCTTGGGTTCCCATTGTTGGCCGACTTCGAGCCCAAGGGAGCGGTGGCGCGAACCTACGGCGTGTATCGAGCTGAGGACGGAACGAGCGAGCGTGCATTGTTCGTGATCGATCCGGGGGGGATGGTGAGCTGGAGCTACGTCTCTCCGACCGAGGTGAACCCGGGGGCGGACGGCATCCTGCGAGCGCTCGAGGATCTGGCCGCGAAAGGGGTCGCGCGATGAGAGCGACGCGATGGGAGTCCACGTTGATCCTGCCCGTGTCGGAGGACAGGGATCACATCCAGGGATCGGCGGACGCGCCAGTGACGCTCGTCGAGTACGGGGACTACGAGTGCCCGTACTGTGGAGAGGCCTACCCGATCGTCAAGGAGATCCAGTCGCGGATGGGGAAGCAGTTGCGATTCGTCTTCCGCAACTTCCCGATCAGCACAGCCCATCCTCACGCCGAGATCGCCGCGGAGGCCGCCGAAGCCGCCGCGGCCCAGGACAGGTTCTGGGAGATGCACGACCACCTGTACGAGAACCAGCGGCACCTTCGGGAAGACGATCTCCGGTCCTACGCTCGGGCGATCGAGCTCGACCGCGATATGTTCGACAAGGAGCTGGCGGAACACGTCCACGCGGACCGGGTCCACGAGGATTTCATGAGCGGCGTCCGCAGCGGCGTGAACGGGACGCCAACCTTCTTCATCAACGGGGTGCGGTACGACGACTCGTATGAATCCGAAACGTTGCTTATGGCGCTCAACGGTGCGGCCGGGATCGACGTGGGAGGTTGACCATGGACGACGTGGAACCGCAGGACGCGGACGAGAGTGACGAGCTCGAAGCGGAGATCATGCAGGCGGATCACGCGTTCGGGACGGAGTCGGTCGGCACGACCGCGGAAGAGGCCTTGGAAGGTGAGACCCTCGACCAGCGGCTCGCCGAGGAACGACCCGAGCGGCCGAGTACCGACGAGGTCCTCTCGGTCGTCGACGAAGGCGTGTCCGACGACGAAGACGAACTGGTCGGTGAGGCGGTCCTCGAGCGGGACGAGTTCGCCGCGCCCGAGGAGATCGCGGTCACCGAGCGGGACCGCGTGCCCGGAGCCACGGATCACGCGGACCCGCATCCGGACTGAAACGAGCTCGGCCCTGCCGTGACGCCCGGGAGGGGGACTCGGCACGGAGCGTTCAAGGGCCGTGCGCCTGGCGTTCGCCCGTGGACGAGAGCCTGCCAGCGATGAAGCGACGGACCGCAGGGGGTGGTAAGGGCGCATCGGTAGCCCTGATCCTCATGACGCTGCTCGTTTCCTTGGCGAAATCGCGCGGGCCGACCGCGAGCGCCCAGGAATCTCCCTCGCCATCGGTCTCGCCCTCTGCGTCGGCGCCGACCCCTCCGCCGTCCGCCGAGGTCGCACACCGTCGGCGGCGGGGCGCGCCTCGGCGTAGCGAGGCAGCGGGGTAGCGGGGTAGCGGGGTAGCCAGCGAGCCCTTCGCTTGTCAGACGTCCCCGGCCGCCCGACGATGCCCGTATGGCGACGGAGCGGATCCTCGTCGAGCGGAGCGACGAACCGATCGTCGGCTGGCGCATCTGGAACCTCTCGGGAGATGCCGCGGCGCCTCGTCTCTTGCCCGCGGGTTCTGGCGTGGGCGACGCCTGGGAGCCCCGCCACGAGATGACCGCACGGTGCGGCGTCCCATCGCTCCTGAAGATCGGGCGACCACGGCATGAGGCACCGAACATCGACTGTAGCTGCGGCATCCATGCGAGCCGTTCCCTGGACCTCGCCGAGCGCCCCAGACCCGCCTGGCCCCCACCGTGCGTCGTGGGGACCGTCGCTCTCTGGGGAACGGTGATCGAGCATGAGCTCGGCTGGCGAGGACGATCCGCGTATCCCGCACGGTTGGGATTGGTGTGCTCGATGTGCGCCTGGTTCGAGCCCGGGCCCGGGATCCCGACGACCGTTCACGCGTTCGCCGGCTGCTCCTACACGTTGTGCGATGTCCATCGGGGTGGGATCCAGGTTCCCGACGGACGACGGACACGCCCGACCGGTCTCGATCCCAGGGTGCTCCAGGCCCGCCTGCTTGACGCGTACGCGGTCGATCTCGTTCCGATCGACTCGGTTCGATCCCTCTTCCGGCGCCGACGCACCCCGGAACCCCCGGCCTACGTCCCTTCGATCCGCGTCGTCCCGTTCGAAGACCAGGCTCTGTGATCGAACGGCTCGCTCCGCTACGAGATCCGGACCTTTGCTGCGACGGAATCTCGTTGCCCGACATCGATGAAGGAGGTGCCGATCACGAGAAGCTTGACCACGGCCGACGGCGGCCGTACCGGCGACCGTGACCACCACCTTGATGGAGACCGCCCCGCCGGTGTGGCGAGCCGCTGCTCGTGCCGGCAACCACGATCTTGCCATCCGCCCGGGTGGCGACGGCGTCGGCCGAATCGCCGCCCGCGACGTTCGTGAGAAGCGTGCCGTCCCCACCGGGGGTGCGATCGAGGAAGCCCGTCGAAGCGGCGGCCGACGCGGGTCGAGTCGCCGCGAGCGCGCTCGCGGCAGCGTGCACGGCGGCGATGGCGAGATGGAGCGTCGTTCTCACGCGCAGCACTCTCGTTCGGCGCCGCTCACGGTATCTGCGTCCGAGAGGGCTTGGCGGAGTGTCAGGATCCCTTGTCGGATCCGGCTCTTGACCGTTCCGGCAGGGATGCTTTCGAGAGCAGCAACCTGCGTCGAGGACCGCTGTCCGAGGTAGGCGAGTTCGACCGCGGAACGCTGCCCGGGCGGAAGTTGCCCCATGGCCTTCCGGGCGCGTCCCATCTGGTCGTGGTGCTCGGCGTACCACTCGGGCCCCGGCTCATCCGAGACGTCCCGGTGGACCGGCTCGGACGAGAGTTTCCTCGCCTCGAGGGTCCGTCGACGGAGAAGATCGGTTGCGAGACTGCGAGCGATCAACAGGACCCAGACGTCCAGGGACCCCCGCTCGGGATCGTACGCGGGGCCGGTCCGCCACACCTTGAGGAACGTGTCCTGAACCAGGTCCTCGGCATCGGCCCCGTTCCTCAGAAGGACCAGGCCCAGCCCATAGATCCGCGATGCATAGCGGGTGTAGAGCGTCTCGGCGGCAGCCGGCTCTCGTCGGAGGAGCGCGGCCATCAGGCTCGCGTCCGAGTCTCCCGTCGCCACATCGCGAGCATCAACCGTGCTGGCCGATCCGATGGTCCTCGGAGTCGTGTGCCGTGCCATGGGCGGGCCCCCTTCCGTCGACGCGCCGTTCGTTCGTGGTCGATGGCAACGCTAGGGGCGGGGGAGCCAGCCGCAAACGTTGGAACCGGCACGTTTAACTGCGAGGTTGGCCGTCGGCGGCGCTTATCGGTCGGAAAGCATCCGTGACAGTTCGGTCCTCGAGCGGACCCCCAGCTTCTTGTAGATCCTCCGGAGATTCGCCTCGACCGTGCTGACGCTCAAGAAGAGCGCGTACGCCGCTTCCCGGTTCGTGAGTCCGCTCGCCACCAGGTCTGCCACGTGTTGCTCGGTCGGCGTGAGGTCAACGGGAGCGGGAGCCCGACCTCCGATCCGGCCCATCTCGCCCCGGGCCTTGTCGGCCCATAGAGCGGCCCCGAGCTGCTCGAAGATCTCCAGAGACCGACCGAGCGAATCCCGCGCCGGCCGCCACTTCTTCGTTCGGCGGAGCGCCTGGCCTCGGGCGAGCAACGTCCGTCCGAGCTCGAAGGGCTCGTCGAGCAACGCATGGGCCTCCATCGCACGGTCGAAGGCCGCGAGCGCCGCGGGAAGCTCGCCCCGCGATGCTGCGAGCAGGCCCCATCCTCGCTCGGCGGTGGCAAGCGCCCACGATCGCCCGAGCGTGTACGCACGAGCGAGGAACGGTTCGAGGATCGAACGTGCCTTGTCGATCTCCCCCAAGGCGACGAGCGCCTCGACCTCATCGGGGACGAACCGCAACACTCCGGGTTCTCCGAGTCCCGCATCGAGCACACCCTCGGTGAGGGGTCCGAGGAGGCGGTGCGCCTCCTTCATGTTCCCGAGCGAAACCTCGAGGAAGCCGAGCGCCGCAAGATTGAACTGGCTCGCCTGTACCAACCCCGACTGTCTGCCGAGTTCCAGCCCTTCCTCAGCTGCCTCCCTGGCGACCACCGTCCGGCCAAGGTGCCCCTCGACGAGCGCCCTCGCCGAGAGCGCAAGCGCCCGATACGGCTGCTGGCCGGTGAACCCCGTGATGGTGCAGCTCTCGTCGGCGTGGCCACTCGCCTTCGACCAGTCGCCGGCCCAGCACTCGAGTTGGGCCAGCAGGAACAGGATCACCGCGAGCGAACCCTCGTCGCCGGTCTCTCTGCAGCGCTTCTCGAGGTCGCGGAAGGTCGATCTGGATGCGTCGAGCTCGTCGGTCCACAACAACATGCAGGCCTCGCGGAACGTGGGACTTCGAAGCGGACGGAGATCCATCCGCGCCCCCTCGAGCGCGATCGCGCGGCTCATCACGCTCCGGGCGAGTCCCTCACCGGCGAGGAAATCGTGGAAGCCGACCAAGGCCAGGCTTTCCGCGAGCGAGGCCTCATCACCTTGCGCTTCCGCGAGGTCCACCGCGAGCCGTGCGTGAGCCCTCGCGCGGTCGCGGTCCCCAACCGCTTCCGCGGAAGCCGCGAGCTCGAGTTGGATCTGGGTCGCAAGCGCCGGATCCTGTTCTGGCTCCGCGAGGGCCTGTTCGGCAAGCGTCAGCGCCGCGAGCGCATCGTGGCTGTGGTAGCGAACCCTCGCGAGGAAGAGCAACGCCTCGGCCCGGAACGGGCCACTGGGAGCGGCTTCCACCGCTTCTTCGAGCAAGGTCGAAGCCTGCCCCATGTCCGCCGCTTCGAACGCATATTGCCCGGCGTGCACGGTCCGATGGATCCGAGCGATGGCAGGCTCGGGCGGGGTGAGCTCGCGAGCGAGCTCCGACAATTCGGCCGCGGCGTCCGGCGCCCCGCGGCTCCGTGCTCGTCGAGCGGCGTTCTCGAGCTCCGCTGCCACTTCCTCATCCGGGCCTTCGGCGGCGAGCGCGAGGTGACGCGCCCGCTCCTCCTGGTCGACCACGACTGCGGCGATCCGGCGGTGGATGTCCCTGCGTGCCCGACCCGAGGATCCTGCGTAGAGGACCGTCGCGAGCAGCGGGAGGACCGGTCGGAGCCTTCCGCCGCTCACGTGGATCACCCCGGCTTCGAACGCAGCGTCGATCTGGTCCTGGGCCGTCCGACCTCCGATCGCCCTCGCAACCAACGGGATCGTCGGTTGGGACGCGGATGACACGATCAGGAGTACCTGCCTGACCTCATCGGAGAGCTCCGACGATCGAACCTTGACCAGATCGGCCAGGTTGGAGGGCACCGGAAGGGCCATCCCCGGCTCGAGTTCGATCCCCTGTCGGAGGAGCGTCCGGCCGAGTTCCAGGGCGAGGAACGGATTGCCTGCCGCCGCCTCATGGATGCGGAGCAGGACTGGACGCGAGAACCCCTTCGAGAGCTCGGAACCCAACATCTGACGTGTGGCCTCCAGCGTGATCGGTCCGACCGAGAGCCGCTGGAGCCGATCGGCCTGAAGGGATCGCCCCAGGCCGAGCGGAGGCGCCTCGAGCTCCTCCGATCGGGCGGTCATGATGAGACCGACGGGGACATCGTTCAGTCGCCGAACGACGAACTCGAGCACGCGGGCCGAGGGGGCGTCCAGCCATTGCGCGTCGTCGATCGCCACCACGGTCGGTGCGGCGGCGGCGAGAGCCAACAGGGCTCCGTGGAAGGCAGCCGAGATAGCCCGCTGGTCCGGAGGGGACCCGATCGCCTCGGCGCGTAGGAGGGCGACCGCGATCGCTGATCGCTGGGGCATGGGGAGTCCTTCCAGGCTCTCGTCGGAGACACCTCCGAAGAGGTCACCGATCGCTGCGAACGACAGCTTCGCCTCGGCTTCGCTCGGCCGACACGAGAGAACCCGGTAGGAACGCGCTTCGGCTTGCGAGAGGGCGTCGAGCCACAGGGCGCTTTTGCCGGTGCCCGGCTCGCCGCCGAGGATCAGGGCAACGGGCCCCGCAGGGACGGCGTCGAGGACCTTCGAGACGAGCGCCAGTTCGGTCTGCCGGCCGAACAACGCCTGCTCCATCACGCCCCCCTGGTGCACCCCTACGCATTATCGTCATGCGCCGTCGGGCTGCGGACATGCCCAGGTCCAGCGGAGCGTTCGCTATCTGGGCCGAGACCTCCGTCCGTCCGTACACCTGCCGAACACGGTCGACCGACCCACGCATCGACAGCGATCGTAAAGGAGTGCTGGGATGATCGGATCTCGACGGAAGCGCGTACCTATCCTCGGCATGTCGACGGTTGCGCTGGCGATCTTCCTGTCAGCGTGCGGTGCGACTGCCTATGGCTCGTCTCAGGCTGCCTCTCCGAGAGCCGCTGCGTCCGCCGGGCAGGCCCAGGCGTCGCCGGCTGTGACGGCGGGTGACAAGGCTTCACAGCTCGGAACCCAGTCCATCCCGGGCATCGGCGCGGTCCTGGTCAACAGCGCGGGCCGGACCTTGTACCACCTGACCACCGACACGAGCACGATGACCACGTGCACCGGAGGGTGCGCCCAGGTCTGGCCGCCGCTGTTGGCCTCGAACGGGGTTCCGCCCTCCTCGCCAGGCTCGGGCGCATCGGGGACGATCCAACGGCCCGACGGCGGCAAGCAGGTCACGTTCAAGGGGATGTTGCTCTACACCTACGCCGGCGATTCGCAACCCGGCCAGGCGAACGGTCAAGGGATCGGTGGGACATGGTTCGCCGTCACCCCGTGATCGGTCCGCGAACGCACGCAGGTTCCGACGACAAGGAGAAGATGATGAGATCGATCCGTTCATCGCTCGTGGTTACCGCCGCCGTGCTCTTCGTCGTCTCGCTCGGGGCGAGTGCCGCGATCGCCGCGGGCCCCAACATCGCGTTCGGCTTCAACGCCCGGGACGTCACCGGATCCCCCACGGGCGAGGTCGTCCTGACGGGCGGCGGCGCCTTCAACTCCGCTGCCGGTTTCGTGCACTCGGGGGGCGGCTTCAGGTGTGCGACCGACGTGCTTCAGGGTCCGCTTGCCGGCTGTCTGGCTGGAGAGGGTGTCCGCTGGGACACCGCCGGTCTCCTGCAGAGCACGCCGTTCAAGTGCACCGGCTCAGCGACCGAGGCGCTCAAGACCGCGAGCACCGATGACGACACCGTCGTGCTGCAGTCCGACTTCTACCGAGCAGGCGACGGGAACGACGAATCGTTCCACGCCAACATCATCGTCGCGGATGATGACATCGCACCTGATGTCACCGGCGTTCAGAACGTGTGGGTGCAGGGCGTGGGTTGCGCGACCGCGCAGGTGAACTTCGGTTCGTAGGACCGGAAGGGGTGGCGAGGGATCCCCGCGTTCGCGGGGATCCTTCGCGTATCCGTGGCGCGATCGGTGTTTCCGTCCCCGCGTGACCGGCAAAGCAGGCTAAGGAGGCGCGAGCAGATCGCGCGGAGCCCCGCCGGTGGGGAGGGATGTTCGATGCTCGAGGAGTTCAAGAAGTTCATCACGCGTGGCAACCTGGTGGAACTGGCGGTTGCGTTCATCTTGGGCCTCGCGTTCGCGGCCGTCGTCACATCGTTCGTGAACGTGATCCTCAGCCTCGTCGCGGCGATCTTCGGGTCGAAGGTGACCTTCGATCGGCTCACCTTCTCGCTGAACGGCACCCCGATCCCGTATGGCACGTTCCTGACGGCGATCGTGAGCTTCCTGATCGTCGCCTGGGTGCTCTTCCTGCTCGTGAAGGCGTATCAGCGGCTGAACCCTTCGACGGAGCAGCCGAAGACCACGAAGCCGTGCGACTACTGCCGAACAGACATCCCGATCGACGCGGTTCGGTGTCCGAACTGCACCAGTCAGCTCGTGACGGCGATGTCATGAACGATCGCGAGTGGTCGCCGGCATCGCGCGGGCCCACGACCTGACGAAGTCGACGGGTCGGTAGTTCAGGATCTGTTCCCGCGGGATCCCGGCGAGCGCGGCGATCGCCATCCCGAAGGGCAGGAACTCGAGCTCGCTCGACGAATGCGCGTCGCTTCCGATCGAGAACCATCGCACCCCTTCCGATCGAGCGAGCTCGGCCAGCTCCACGTTCAGGTCTTGCCGCCACACCGTTGCATCTAGCTCGAGCGCCTTGCCCAGGCGTGCCGCTTCGGCGAAGACCCGACGCCAGTCCGCGACCAGGCCCACGCGCCTTCCGTACATCCGCGCCTTCGGGTGGGCCAAGACGTGCAACCGCGGTTGTCGGAGAGCGGCGAGGTAACGTGCGGTCTCGTCCGCCGTCGATCGGAGCTTGGAGTGGAACGCCCCGAGCACGAGGTCGAGGCTCGCGAGCGACTCGTCGTCCATGTCCAGGCCGCCGTCGGGGAACACGTCGACCTCGATCGCGCGAAGGACGCGGAACGGGTCGCCGTCGTCCTGGAACCGACGATCGATCGCGTCGATCGCCCGGCCCTGTTCGGCGAGCTCTTCCGGTGTCATCCCGTTCGCGATCGTGAGCGTTTGGGAATGGTCCGTGATCGCCACGTAGGGCCGGCCGAGGGACCTCGCCGCCGCGACCATGTCGTCAAGCGGCAGACCGCCGTCGCTGAAGGTGGTGTGCACCTGCAGGTCGGCGGACGGGTTCGCCTCCCGCTGAGGATCGGCATCGAGCGTCCGTCGGACTTCGGCATACGTGAGGAACCCGCGTCGCGACTCCTCAGGCTCCGGCACCGGCGGAGGATCGTCGAGCCACGCGTGGATCTTCGTCGCCACCCACGGTCCGACGGCGGGAAGCTCCGTGAGGGAACGGCCGGCATCGACGAGCTGGTGCGTCTCTTCCGGCCAGAACCTCGCCGCTCTGGACGCTCGCTCCAGCGCCCGTCGGCGATGGCCGGGCTCTTCGCGCCCGGCGTTCCAGAGCAACTCGCCGATGTCGGCGTTCGTCAACATCCGTCCGGTCACCTCGTTCGCTATGCCGATCCCAACCATGGTTCAGAGGCCCGCGCCGAGGGTAGATCGTCCATATGACCCGCCGGCCTGAGACCACCATGCCCGAGCCGGCGCGGCGTCCATCGATCGCACGTCGATCACGCGACGCGGCTCGTCGGCTGGACTCGCTCCAGGAGCGGCGACCCTGGCTGGCGTTCCCGATCGCGATCATCCGGAAGTTCGGGGACGACCGCGGCTCGTCGCTCGCCGCGTTGATCTCCTACTACACGTTCTTCTCGCTGTTCCCGCTGCTGGTGGTCCTGGTCACCGTGACCGGCCTCTTCATCAGGGATCATCCCGATCGGCAGGCCGCGCTGGTCCATTCGGCGCTCGCACAGTTCCCCGTGGTTGGGGCACGCCTCGAGGGGAATGTGCACGCGCTGAACGGCAACCTGCTGACCTTGGCGCTGGGCATCGCCGGGTGCGTCTGGGCCGGAGCCGCCGTCTCGGACGCGCTCCGGATGGCTCTGGACGACATCCGGGATATCCCTCGACATCAACGTGCCCCGTTGTGGCGCGGGCGCATGGCCGGCCTCGCGTGGCTCCTCGTGTTCGTGGTCGGGGTCGTCGGCACGGGCACGCTTCTGTCGATCGCAACCGCGCACGGGATGGCTCTCCGCAGCGGCGCGCTGATCCTGGCGATCGTGATCGACATCGTCGTCGTCGCGACGGCGTTCCACGCATTGCCCAGCGATCGTCCCTCGTGGAGCGAGGTCGTTCCCGGCGCGATCCTCGCGGGCGTCTTGTGGGGCGCTCTCCAGACCGTGGGCTCGTGGATCGTCACTCGTCAGATCCAGGGCGCCAGTGACGTCTACGGGTTGTTCGCGCTCGTCATCGGGCTGCTGTCCTGGGTCTACCTCACCGCAGAAGCGAGCCTGATCGGGGCGGAGATGAATGTCGTGCTCCGTCGCCGGCTCTGGCCTAGGAGCCTCATTCCGCCGCCGCCCGCGCGAGCCGATCGCACGTCCGTCGACCAGCAAGCCCGGGAGGAGCACGCGCTCGCCGGGGATCGGATGGATGCTGAGGCCCGCTGAGGTCAGCGGAACACCAGACTGACCAAGATGACGATGAGCAACACCGAACCGAGCAAGCCCACCCCCCACAGTGCCTCCGCCCAGAGGTCCGAGGTCTCATCGGGAGATCCCTCGCTGCGATCCATGATGGTCACCCCCTCTCGTGTTCGTTGGGATACCCGATACCGTTACGAGGCAAACCATCGAGTCCGCCCTCGTTCGATGCCCTTGCGACCCGCACTCGTCGAAGCGTCGGATAGAAGATCCCGCGGAGGAGTGGCGTCGCTCCTCATACCGTGCGCGGTTCGCCCACGTCGCGGAGGGGTAGGAGGAGGGCAACGACCCAACCGATCCGGGAGGCCCTCGTTGAGCCTTGCAGCGAACACGAAACGCCCTGCGTCGGACTCCCGATCGGAGTCCGACCCGTGGGAAGGACGGTGGCCTCCCCTCATCTATTGGGTGAAGGTCGTTGCGATCGTGGTCGCGACGTTCTGGATGATGATGGCTATCAGGTCCGTCGCGGAGATCTTCCTGCTGCTCGCCGTTTCCCTGGTCCTGGCGGTCGGGACGGATCCGCTCATCGTGTGGCTGGCTGAGAAGTTGGGGATCTCGCGTGGCCGCGTCGTGTTGGTCCTTGCCGCGGTCTTCGCCGCGATCGTGACTGCGTTCATCGTCCTCGTTCTTCCGGCCGCGATCCGACAGCTCGGGAGCCTCTCGAGCGATCTGCCCGCCTATCTCTCCCGCGTGCAGTCACAGGGAGGGTGGGCGGGAAGCTTCTTGCAGCGGACGCAGGGGATCGCGAGAGCCCAGGCGTTCCTTCAAGGGCTGCCCGAGCGGATGGGGAGCTCCTTCAGCACGGTCCTCGGGATCGCGGGCAGGGTCGGAACGGCCGCCGTCGGTGTGGCAACCGTCATCGTCCTGACGGGGTACTTCATGGTGGCGCTGCCGCGGCTGCGCGAGCGGGCGACGGTGCTGCTGCGGCCCGACGTCCGCGAGCGCGCCGAGCCGGTGATCGAGCTCGCGTTGGTGCGGATCGGGGGATACGTCGCCGGCAACGCCATCACATCGGGTATCTGCGCGCTTGCCGTAACGATCGGTCTGGTTGCGCTTCGGGTTCCGTTCGCGGTTCCCTTGGGGATCTGGGCGGGGTTCGCCGACCTCATCCCCATGGTCGGATCCTACGCCGGGGCGATCCCGGCGATCGTCATCGCGTTCTTCGTTTCACCGCTGACCGGGCTGTTCACCGCGGTGTTCTTCATCGTGTACCAACAGTTCGAGAACTACGTGTTGGTGCCGCGCGTCATGAAGGACGCCGTCCACCTTTCGATCGCGGCCGTGATCGTCAGCACGTTGATCGGCGGGTCGCTCGCCGGGTTCGCGGGCGTGTTGCTGGCGTTGCCGGTGGCGGCGACCATCAAGGTGCTCGTCATCGAGATCTGGCTCAAGGATCGCGTGAACGAGGGAGACGATCTGGCACGCAGGAACCTGCTCGACATCCAGCGTCGCGACCGTGCGTGAGGGAGGCGCGGGCGCGGCGCGCGTGGAGGACTGGCCGATCGTGACCCCAGGACGACATCAACCTGGTGCCGGGGCTCTCCGCCTCCGTGATCCCGTTCCTCGACGGTGCGTGAGGATGAGAGACTCCCAACATGGCGAGATCGTCGATGTTCGAGTTCGCCGGTGGCGATCCCGCGTTCGTCGCGCTCGCGACCGCCCACCACCAGCGCTGCCTCGAGGATCCCGTCCTGAGTCACCCCTTCTCCCACCCGGGCAACCCCGATCACGTGGCTCGTCTGGCTGACTACTGGGCGGAGGTCTTCGGTGGTCCTCGTCGGTATTCGGAGTCGTTCGGGGGTCATTCCGCGATGTTGAGCATCCACTCCGGCGAGGGAGCCGACCAGGATCTCGGTGCCCGCTTCGTCGCTTGCTTCGTGCAGGCGGCCGATGATGCTGGCCTCTCCAAGGATCCCGACTTCCGGGCCGGCCTCCGCGCCTATATGGAGTGGGCGGTCGGCGACGTCCTTTCCTACTCGCCACCGGACTCACACGTGAACGCTGGCTTGCCCATCCCTCGCTGGGGTTGGCACGGCCTCGAGTAGCGTTCCCTCGCAGGCCCCGACCGTCGCGCGGGCCGTTGGACCGTTGTTCGGTCGGTGAACCGCGTGAGACACTCCCTCGGCGCTGGGCGGGCGGTCGTATCGACGAGGGCTACCCCAGTTGCACCCGAGGCAGGAGATCCTGATGCAGGTTCGTTCCGGACACATCCTCATCGTCGACGACGATCCACTGAACCGCCGTCTCCTGTCGAAGAGCCTTGACGGCGATGGTCACCGAACGACGGACGTCGACAACGGCTTCGCCGCCCTGACGGCGCTCGAGGCCGATCCTCCAGACGTGGTGTTGCTCGACGTCGTGATGCCGGGTTTGGACGGTATCGAGGTCCTCGAACGGATGAAGGCGAACGCGGACCTCCGTCACATCCCGGTGATCATGATCTCGGGCGTCGACGACTCCGGCAGCATCGTGCGGTGCCTCGAGGCCGGAGCCGAGGATTACCTGCCCAAGCCGTTCGATCCGGTGATCCTTCGAGCGCGGATCGGCGCTGGACTCAACCGCAAGCGCCTGAGCGACCTGGAACAGGACCGCGTTCGCACCGTGTTCACACGGTTCTTGCCAGAGCCGATCGCGGCGGAGATGCTCGCGCGGAGCGAGGGCCAGCCGTCGATCCGACCGGTTCGGCTGTGGGCGACCGTGATGTTCGTCGACCTGCGCGGCTTCACGACGTTCTCGGAATCCTTGCCGGTCGAGCAGGTCGTCACGGTCCTGAACCACTACCAGGGGACGATGGGGGACGCCGTGCTCGACCATGGTGGAACCCTCGTGGACTATCTCGGTGACGGCCTGTACGCGGTCTTCGGCGCCCCCGTCGAGAGCGTCGACCACGCCGACCGTGCGGTCGCAGCCGCGCGAGAGATGGTGAATGAACGGTTGTCGGACTTCAACGGCTGGCTGCGCGCCGAGGGCGTCCACGACGGGTTCGGGATGGGGATCGGGCTCAACTCCGGTCGGGTGATGTCCGGCACGCTGGGTTCGGAGCGTCGGATCGACTACGCCGTGATCGGCGATACGGTCAACACCGCGGCGCGGATCGAGCAGCTCACGAAGCAGACCGGGCATCCCATCATGATCGCCGACCAGACGCGGACGAACATGACGGGTCCCACGGACGCACTGACCTTCGTCGATGAGTTCGAGATCCGCGGCAAGCAGTCCAGGATCAAACTGTGGACCGCCGACGTGTCGAAGGATCCTTCGAGATGACCGAGGTTGACCCGACGGTCGACGTCGGCGCCCTCCGCGAACGGGTCGATGAACTCGAGGCCCTGGAGTCCGAGCACCGACAGGCGGAGCAGGTTCAGGCCGCCCTCTACCGGATCGCCGAGACGGCGAGCGCCGCCCAAGACATGCACGAGTTTTACGCCGAGATCCATCGCATCGTCGGCGAGTTGATGTACGCGAACAACTTCTACGTCGTTCTGTACGACGAGGAACGGCAGCTGATGAATTGGCCGTTCTACGTGGATGAGGTCGACCTCGATGTGCCCGCTCCGGACGTCTGGATGCCGATGGGGACGGGGGAGGCCCGAGGGATCACCGCGTACATGCTGAGGGCCGGCCGCGCCATGTTGCTGTACACGTCCGAGATGGAGGAGCGGGTCCAACGGGGCGACTTCGACATGCTCGGGGTGACCTCCGTCGACTGGCTCGGGGTTCCGCTGCACTCGGAAGGTCGAACCGTCGGCGCGATGGTGGTGCAGAGCTACCGCGAGGACGTGCACCACACCGAGCAGGACAAGGAGATCCTGACGTTCGTCGCCAACCACGTCGGGGCGGCGCTCAGCAGGGCTCGGGCGATCGAGGAGACGCGCCAGCGCAGCGCCGAGCTTGCGCTCGTCAACGACGTCCAGCGAGGGCTCGCCGAGAAGCTGGACATGCAGGCGATGTACGACCTGGTCGGAGACCGGATCCAGGAGATCTTCGACGCGCAGGTCGTGGACATCGGGATCCTGGATGCCTCATCCGACCAGATCCACTTCCCGTACACGATCGAGCGAGGGGTTCGCTTCCCCGACGAGCCCATCCAGGTCATCGGCCTGCGTCGTGTCGCGATCGAGTCGCGCGAGCCAGTCGTCGTCAATGAAGACATCGAGAGGATCTCAACCGAGGCGGGGCAGCCGTACATCCTCGCCGGCGAACCACCGAAATCGTCGGTCTTCGTCCCGCTCGTCGTCGGTGACCAGGCCAAAGGCGTGATCTCGCTCCAGAACCTCGACCGTGAACACGCCTTCAGCGACGCGGACGTGCGCTTGTTGACGACGCTCGCCGGCAGCCTGAGCGTCGCACTCGAGAACGCGCGCCTCTTTGAAGAGACGCGCCAACGGAACGCCGAGCTGGTCCTCATCAACGATGTGCAACGGGGGCTCGCGGAAAACCTGGATATGCAGGCGATGTACGACCTCGTTGGCGATCGCCTGCAAGAGATCTTCGATGCGCAGGTGCTCGATATCGGCGTGCTCGACCCCGAGGCGGGGGTCATCCGCTACCCGTACACCCTCGAGCGCGACGTGCGCCTTCCCGATGAGCCAACTCCGATCGTGGCTGGGCCGGGTGCCCATGTGATTGAGACCCGCGAACCGCTACTGATCAACGAGCGGTTCGCCGAGCGCGTCGCTCAGCTCGGCGGTGGGTTCGTCCAGGGTGAACCGCCCTTGTCCGCGGTGTACGTCCCGCTCGTGATCGGCGGTGAGGCGACGGGCAGGATCTCGCTCCAGAACCTGGACCGCGAACGTGCCTTCAGTGAGGCCGACGTCCGATTGCTCACGACGCTCGCCGGGAGCTTGAGCGTTGCGCTCGAGAACGCCCGCCTGTTCGAAGAGACGCGGCAGCGGAACGCCGAGTTGGCGCTCATCAACGACGTTCAGCGAGGCCTCGCGGAGAACCTCGACGCCCAGGCGATGTATGACCTGGTCGGCGACCGGATCCAGCAGATCTTCGATGCCCAGGTGGTCGACATCGCGCTCCTCGACGCGTCGTCAGGTCTCGTGCAGTTCCCGTACGTGATCGAACGGGGCGTTCGCCTCGAGGAAAACCCGATCGAGCTGATCGGCCACCGTCGCATCGCGATCGAGAGGCGCGAGCCGGTGGTGATCAACCAGGATCTCGTGGCGAGGAGCGCCGAGGTCGGCCAGCCCCCCGTCCTCTCGGGGGAGGTCCCGAAGTCGGCGGTCTTCGTCCCGCTCTTGGTCGGCGATCGGGCGATCGGCCTGATCTCGCTCCAGAACCTGGATCGGGAGCACGCGTTCAGCGAGGCGGACGTTCGGCTCCTCATGACGCTCGCGGGCAGCCTTACCGTCGCGCTCGAGAACGCACGTCTCTTTGAAGAGACGCGTCAACGGAATGCCGAGTTGGCGCTCATCAACGACGTGCAGCGTGGCCTCGCCGAGAACCTCGAGATGCAGGGGATGTACGACCTGGTGGGCGAGCGCATCGGGCAGATCTTCGACGCGCAGACCGTCGACATCGGGGTGGTCGATGGTGACGCGGGCACGATCTGGTTCCCGTATTCGCTCGAGCGTGGCGTTCGATTGATCGACCACCCGGTCGAGATCATGGGCTTCCGTCGGATCGCGTTGGAGACTCGTGAGCCGGTTGTCGTCAACGAGGACATGGAACGAAGATGCATCGAAGCCGGCAACCCGCTCGCGATCGCGGGAGAACCATCCCTCTCTTCCCTCTTCGTACCCCTCCTGATCGGCAGTCGGGGCACGGGCGTCATCTCGCTCCACAACCTCGATCGCGAGCACGCGTTCAGCGACTCGGACGTGAGCCTGTTGACTACGATCGCGGGCAGCTTGAGCGTCGGGCTCGAGAATGCCCGCCTCTTCGAGGAGACGCGGCAGCGCGCGGCAGAACTCTCGGTCGTCAACAGTGTGGGTCAGGCGTTCGCCGACCAGCTGGATCTGGACGCGCTGATCGAGCGGCTCGGCGACCAGCTCCGCGACGTCTTCGCTGCCGACATCGTCTACGTCGCCCTCCATGACGAGACCACCGATCTGATCGAGTTCGCGTACTACATCGAGAACGGCGAACGGGATCCGGCGCGGGCGATGCAGTTCGGGGAGGGGTTGACATCCCGGATCCTGCGGGAGCGCGAACCGCTGTTGCTCAACCGCGCCGAGGCGTTCGAGGAGGTCGGCGTGCAGATCGTCGGCACACCCGCCCGCTCCTACTTGGGGGTGCCGATCCTCGTTGCCGGCCGCGCGATCGGTGTGATCAGTGTCCAGAGCACGCAACAGGCCGGACGGTTCGGCGAGAGCGACACGCGCCTCGTTTCGACGATCGCCGCCAACGTCGGGGCGGCGATCCAGAACGCCCGGCTGTACCGCGAAACCCAGCGCAGAGCGAGCGAGATGGCGGCCCTGGCCGAGCTCGGACGCGAGGTGGGCGGGATGCTCGACCTCGATGCCGTCCTGCGCCGCATCACCGAGCGAGCCGGCGAACTGCTGGAGGCCGATACGAGCGCCGTCTTCCTGGAACAGGAGCCCGGGACGTTCGTGCCGATCGTTGCCCTCGGCCATCTCGCGGAGCTCATCATGGCCGACACGATCCAGCTCGGCGAGGGGATCATCGGCGATCTGGCAAGTCAGGGAGCGGCCGAGGCCGTGAACGACACCGCTATCGATCCACGTGCGGTGCAGATCCCGGGAGAGGAGCCGAACCCCGAGGAACGGCTGATGGCGGCTCCGCTGTTCGCCCGCGGTCACGTGATCGGGATGATGGCCGTCTGGAGGTCGGGTCCCAGCGACCGGTTCTCGGACGCCGACCTGAGCTTCCTGGTCGGCCTGTCCCACCAGGCTGCGATCGCGATCGAGAACGCGCGGTTGTTCCGGGAAGCCCAGGATGCGCGTCAGGTCGCTGAGGAGGCGAACGAAGCGAAGAGCGCGTTCCTCGCCGCCACCAGCCATGAGATCCGGACGCCGATGAACGCGATCATCGGGATGAGCGGCTTGCTGCTCGAGACCTCGCTCGATGCGGAGCAGCGCGACTACGCGGCTACGGTCGCCAACAGCGGCGAATCCCTGCTCGCGATCATCAACGACATCCTCGACTTCTCGAAGATCGAGGCAGGGCGGATGGAGCTCGAGCGGGCGCCGTTCGACCTCCGCGCCTGTATCGAATCGGTCGTCGACCTGATCGGTCCGGTCGCTGCCAAGAAGGGGCTGGAGGTCGCCTACGACATCGAGCCGGGGACGCCGGAAACGGCCGTCGGGGATGTCAGTCGCATCCGACAGATCCTGCTCAACCTGCTGAACAACGCGGCGAAGTTCACCGAAACGGGCGAGATCGTCGTCACGGCTGCCGCCGGGATCCCCGAGCGACCTGGCACGATCGGGTACCACTTGACCGTTCGCGATACCGGCATCGGGATCCCCACCGATCGCGCAGACCGGCTCTTCGAGTCATTCAGTCAGGTAGACGTCTCGACCAGCCGGCGATACGGGGGCACCGGTCTCGGGCTCGCCATCAGCCGGCGCCTCGCTGAGCTCATGGGCGGCAGGATCTGGGTCAAGAGCGCCGGCGTGCCCGGCCAGGGCAGCACGTTCCACGTCACGATCGAGGCTGGGGCGACGGAGATGACACCGACCGCCCTTCGTCGGGACGGATCGTTCGCCGATCGCCGCGCGCTCGTCGTCGACGACAACGAGACGAACCGCCGCCTGATGACCGCGATCCTCGGCGCGTGGGGGATGCAGACCGTCGTGACCCCGGGCTCCGAGCAAGCGCTCGAGGCGCTCGGGAACGGTCGGATCGATCTCGCCGTGCTCGACATGTTGATGCCGGGGATGGACGGTCTCGACCTCGCGGCGCGGATCCACGAGCGTGTGCCGGATCTTCCGATCGTCTTGGCGTCCTCGGTCAGCCAACACGACGTGGCGGCAGACGCCCGGTGGCCAACCTCCGGCATCGGCGCGGTGGTGACGAAGCCGATCAAGGCTTCGCCGTTGCACGCCGCGGTCGCGACGGTCCTCGGAACCACGCAGGGTGACGTCGACGAAGGTGCCGCGAGCGCCTTCGATGAGGGTCTCGCATCGAGGCACCCGCTCCGGATCCTCCTCGCCGAGGACAACGTCGTGAACCAGAAGCTCGCGATCCGGCTGTTGGAGAAGCTGGGGTATCGAGCGGATATCGCGGCCAACGGACTGGAGGCGCTCGAGGCTCTCGAGCGGCAGACGTACGACCTGTTGCTCTCGGACGTGCAGATGCCGGAGATGGACGGGCTCGAGGCCACGCGTCAGATCCTCGAGCGCTGGCCGGAAGGCGAGCGCCCGTGGATCATCGCGATGACGGCCGAGGCGATGAGCGGCGACCGCGAGCGATGCCTCGAGGCAGGGATGAACGATTACGTGGCCAAGCCGATCCGAGTCGACGAGCTGGTCGCCGCGATCAAGCGGACGCCGCGACGCGGGCGGGAGAGCAGCGCTCCGATCGCGGGGGCGCAGACAGACGGCCTGGTCGATGAAGCGGTCCTGGCGCGCCTGGCCGAAGGCACTGGTGGCGACGCAGAGTTCGTCTCGGAACTGATCGAACAGTTCGTCGCCGACACCCCCGGCCTCGTCGCGGCCGCTCGCGACGGACTCGACGATGGTGACGCGGGGGAGGTTCGGCGGGCCGCCCACACGCTGAAGTCGAACGCCGCGACGTTCGGCGCCCACGAACTCGCCGCGCGCAGCGGGGAGCTCGAGGACGCCGCGAAACGGGGCATGCTCGAGGACGCGTCGGCGCGGATCGACGTGATGGCCCGCGAGCTGGATGTCGTCCGCGAGGCTCTTCCCGCCGTGTGGCGGAAGATGTCAGGCGCGTGAGTCCGCGGACGTCGCCGCACGCTCAGCGCTGCGGGTGCGCGACGTCGCCGGCGATGAGCACATCCTCGCCGACGAGGTGAACGGCTCGACCTTCGATCCTGACTGACCGTGAGACGTCCGTCACCCCGAGGTCCCTGACGGCGTCCGTGCCGCTCCCCAGTAGTCGAGGCGCGATCGCGACGACCAGGCGGTCGGCGAGGTTGTCAGCCAGGAATGACGTGATCACTTCCCCACCGCCCTCCACCAGCGCCGAGCGGATCCCTTGTTCACGAAGGACGCCGAGCGCCTCGGCGAGATCGACGCCGCCCGGCCCGCTCGGCACGACGACGAGCGACACCCCCAGTCGTCGGAGGTCGTCGCGCCGCTCGGCCGCTGACCGATCGGTCGTGACGATCATCGTGGCGGCGTCGTCGGCGAGCACCCGCGCGCCGTCGGGGACCCGCAGCGTCGAGTCGAGGACGACACGGATCGGCGAGGCTCCCGGCACCATCCGGACCGTGAGCCGAGGATCGTCACGAAGGACGGTCCCCACACCCACCACCACCGCGTCGCACGACGCGCGGAGCGCGTGCGAGACACGGCGCTCCTCCTCGCCGGTGATCCACCGAGCGTCGCCGCTCGAGGTGGCGATCCTGCCGTCGAGCGTCTGCGCGTACTTGACGACGATGTACGGCTTCGTCCGTGTGGGACGGACGGTCCCGAGGAGCGCCCCGATGGGGGCTGGAGGGCTGACATCGTCGACGAGAGGGGCAACCGTAACTGAGGACATATACTCGTCGCCTTTCCCGTGACGTCGTCCTTTCAACCGTCGTGCGATTGACGTCCGTGACCTCGGGGTAGGTGCCAGCCGATGAAGGGGCGCGTCCTCCGGTTCGTCGCTCCCCGCCGCGTGGGTTACGCCGTCGTCGACGTCGCGCCCCCCTCGGACGGAGAGCTCCTGGTCCGCACCCGTTGGTCGGGGATCAGCGGCGGGACCGAGTTGCTCGCCTACCGAGGCGAGGTCGACGCCGGATCGGCGCTCGACGAGACGATCGGCTCTCTCGGCGGCCGCTTCGAGTACCCGTTCGCGTACGGGTACAGCTGCGTGGGAGAGGTCTTGAGCTCCCACGTCGACGAGGTCCCCGAGGGCGCCGCGATCTTCGCGTTCCACCCCCACCAGGACCTGTTCACGGTTCGCGGGAGCGACGTCGTCGCCCTGGACAAGATCGACGAGCGCCTCGCGACGCTGTTCCCGCTCGTCGAGACGGCCCTGCAGGTCTCGCTCGATGCAGGCTCACGGCTGGGGGAGCCGGTGGTGGTCTTGGGCCTCGGACCGGTCGGGATCCTCACCGCTGCGCTGCTCGATCGGGCCGGGGCGGACGTCCTGGGCGCCGATCCGCGCCGGGACCGTCGTGAGGCGGCGGTCCTCTTCGGGGTGCCGGCGGTCGACGTCTCCGAGGTGGGCTCGGTCGTCGAGGAGCAGACGTCGGGCGCCGGCGTCCCGCTCGTGGTGGATGCCACGGGACACCCGTCTGCGCTGGCGCGTGCGCTCGAGCTCCTGCGCCACGAGGGCGAGGTGCTGGTGTGTAGCTGGTACGGGACCAAAGAGGTTTCGCTGCCACTCGGGAGGGAGTTCCATCGACGCCGGCTCCAGATCCGAAGCACGCAGGTGTCCACGATCCCGGCGCGGCTCGCGGGACGGTGGGACGTCCGCCGGCGCCGCCAGGTCGCGACCACGCTGTTGGGCGAACTTCCCCTCAAGCTCCTGGCGACGCACGAGGTGCCGTTCGACCGTGCGGCCGAGGCCTACGCGGCCCTCGATCGAGGAGATGCCGGGCTGATGCACGTCGAAATGAGCTACTGATGTTCGAGGTCGGTGCTGCTGCGCGGTTCCGCGCCTTCCACCGCATGCCGTTGCAGCCACCGCCCGAGAACGAGCGCCACGCGCACGACTACCGCGTCGAGGTCGTGGCCGAACGGGAGAGCCTCGATGAGCGAGGGATGGTCTGTGATCTCGACGTCGTGAGGGCGAGTCTCGCCGACGCGGTGGATCGCGCTCGCGACCGCGACCTCGCCGAGATCTGCGAAGCCGACGCGGTGACCGTCGAGCTCCTCGCCGCGTGGCTCCATGCCAGGCTCGCGGTGCCTCTCAGCAGCGACGGCGCCGAGTTCCTCGCGGTGAGGGTCTGGGAGTCCGAGGACGCCTTCGGAGGGATCCGTGCGCGGCTCTGAGTGGACCACGATCGTCCGCTCGCCTCGTGCCATCGAGCAGCCCATCCTCCGGCTCTCGCTCGTGACCCTCGGGAACCCGAACCAGCAGACCGGTGGCTATCGATACCACCGCAGGATGGCGCTGGCCGCTCCCGGATACGGCGCGGAGATACGGTTCCGCTCGCTGCCGGACATCGCGTGGCCTTTCGCGATCGCACCGGCCGCGCGGACGGTGCGCGCCGCGTCGAAGCGCTCGGACGGGATCCTGCTCGACAGCCTCGCCGCGGCGCTCGCGGCCCCGTGGATCGGCCGGTCGTCCGTCCCGGTCATCGCGGTCCTGCATCAGGGACCTGGGGGTGTGGATCACGGACGGATGCGCTCCACCGCGCAGGGAGCGCTGGATCGCTTGGCGTACGCTCGCGCGAGCGGCTTCATCGCCGCCGGGCAGAGCCTCGTCGACGGGCTGCGCGGCTCCGGGGTACCCGACGAACGCATCCGCTTGGTCCCGCCGGGATGCGATGTACCGTTCCCCAAAGGGCCACCGCTCGACCTCCGTCGGGGTCGCACCGTGGCCGTCTTGTGCGTCGCGAACTGGAGGCCGAGCAAGGGCATCATCCACCTGCTGGACGCGTTCGCCTCGCTCCCCGAGAACGCTGCGACGCTCTGGCTGGTGGGAGCCGCCCACGCGGACCCAGCGTATGCCGAGCGCGTACGTCGGCGGATATCGGCCCCTGATCTGGCGCGGCGCGTCGTGGTTCGTGGGGTCCTCCCGTTCCCGGAGGTGGCCCGGATGTATCGATCGGCCGACGTCTTCGCCCTCTGCTCGCTCGTCGACGCCTACGGGACGGCCTGGGCAGAGGCGATCTCGGCGGGTCTGCCCGTGGTCGGCTGGCGGGCCGCGAACCTGCCTCGCCTGGCCGCACATGGACGTGAAGCGCTCATGGCAGAGCCAGGGGATCTTCGCGGGCTCGCTTCGGCGCTCCGGGCGATCACCGGGGACGCGGTCCTTCGAGACCGACTGGCGGCCGGGGCGAGACGGCGAGCGGGAACGCTCCCGACCTGGCGCCGATCGGAGGAGTCGTTCTTCGGCGCGGTACGGGAGTTCCTCCATACGGCTGCTCCGAAGAGGGGACGAGCTCCCGAATATCGTTCGTCCTGATGGGTCGAGTCCTGGTGGTGGCCACCGCCGGAGCGGGTGGCGACCTCCAACCGCTGATGGCCGCCGGTTCGGCCCTCCGGGACCGAGGACACGAACTCATCGTGCTCGGCGATCGTTCGGTGGAACGATCCCTGGCCGGCCTGAAGATGAAGACCGAGGTCCTTCCACCCGAGCTGGATCTCGGTCCTGCGCTCGGTGGCGCGATACGAGACGCGATGGCGGCTGCCGATGGCGATCTCGTCACTGCCGGCCCGATCGTGCAGGAGCGGATGGCGACCTGGGCCGATGACGTGTCGGGTCCGGTCGCCCGGGCGGTCGAGACCCATCGCCCGGATGCTCTCGTGACGTCGTTGTTCGGCGTCGAGGCGCTCCATAAGGCCGAACCACCCTGTCCGTGGGTCGTCGTCAACAGCACGTTCTACGTCGGACCGGATCCACCCCGCCCGGTTGCGTTGGACTTCGGTCCTCGGGCCCTTCCCCTGATCGAGCGATACGCGTCCCTCCTGGCATCACCCGACCTGGTGCTGCATGCGACCGACCCTGCTTTCGACCTCTCGCTCGAGGGGCTTCCCGAGCGACATCACTACGTCGGTCCGCTCGGCATCTGGGAACCGCCGAGCGGACGGCCCTCGTATCTCGATGAGGCGGGAGACCCGTGGGTGCTCGTCTCGATCAGCTCCCAGATGCAGGACGACTTGCCGATCGCCGAAGCCGCGCTGGACGCGATGGAGGATCGGCCGGTTCGGGTGCTTCTCACGCTGGGGCCCGACCACACGGCGGCCGAACTTTCGAACGTCCCACCGAACGCGCATGTCGAGCAGGTCATCTCACACTCGGCCGTCTTGGGGTACGCCACGTTGCTCGTGAGTCATGCGGGGCATGGTTCGGTCATGAAGGCGCTCTGGTACGGATGCCCTATGGTGCTGATCCCTGGGGGACGTGATCAGCCCGGTGTCGCGACACGCGCCGCCGCTCTCGGCGTTGCGGAGATCGTGCCGCGCGAAGGAGCCTCGGCAGCGGCGATCGGGGAGGCTGTGGCTCGCGTTCTCGAAGACACCGGCATGCGTCAGAAGGCTGCCTGGCACGCGGCCCGGTTGCGGTCGACGGACCCTCCCGGCGTGGCAGCCGCGCTCATCGAGGGCCTCTTGTGACCGGACCAACGTTGCATCGGATCCAGGTGGACAGCCGTTCCATCGCTTATCGCGACGAGGGCGAGGGATCCGCGGTCGTCCTCCTCCACGGTTTCTTGTGCGATTCACGCGCGTGGAACCATCAGCTCCACGATCTCTCGGATGCCTTCAGGGTCGTGGCGTGGGATGCCGCCGGCGGAGGGGCGTCGGACGATCCACCCGAGACCTTCACGATCAAGGATTGGGCCGACGACCTCAGGAGGTTGCTAGATGCACTCTCGGTCGAGGAGGCCCACGTGGTTGGTTTGTCATGGGGCGGACTCGTCGCGCAAGCGTTCTACGATCTCTACCCGTCGCGTGTCAGCGATCTCGTTCTTTCGGACACGTACGCGGGCTGGAAGGGCTCGCTGCCATCGGATGTGGTTGCGAAGCGGTTGGCCAGATGTCTCTCGGAAAGCGAGCTGGCTCCGGCGGAGCTCGTGGCCCGTTGGGTGCCCGTGGAGTTCTTCACGGAGGCTGTATCGGGCGACGTGGCCGCGACGATGGCGGCCATCGTCTCCGACTTCCATCCGCTCGGGTTCCGTCTGATGGCGAGATCGCTCGCCGAGAACGATACGACGGCGCTCCTGCCGGCGATCCATGTCCCGACGCTGCTCCTATGGGGTGAGGCGGACCAACGCAGCCCGATCGCCGTCGCCGAACGGTTCCGCGAGGCCATCCCCAACGCCGAGCTTCGGATCGTTCCGGGTGCCGGGCACGTGAGCAACATGGAACAGCCCAACGTATTCACTTCCCATGCTCGCAGGTTCTTCTTGTCGAGGCTCCTGGACTGACCATTCGGACGCGGCCGTGCACGAGAGTCGTGCTCTGGTGAGCGGATCGGAAGCAGGTCCCGCGGTGATGAACCCGATCCCGTAAACGAGAAGGTCCCGGCGGGGGTTGAAACGCCCATGACGGCTCTGCTTCGCTCGGTATCCACCCACACGGGCGACCGGCAAGGTGACACAGGTTGACGCTCGAGCCGCGTCGGACTCGAACCGTGCCCGGTGGATGACGCCCGGTGACGCATTGCTCGTCAACCGACTGATCGGTTCGTCGTGAGGTCGCGAGGCTCCGCTCGGTGAGTTGCCGCGGGGAAGCGCTGGGGAGTCAGCCCAGTCCCGGTTCACCCGCCCGCGTGCCAATACGTGACCGACGCGACGGCCGCGCGCGCAAGCTCGTTCCCGTGCGCGTCGTACGCGACAAGCTCACCCTCGGAAGATGCGAGATCGTCCACTCGGCCGGCGGGCAGGTCGTAGTGGTACGTCCCATCGGACCGGATCGGGA
>WNGD01000248.1_pt1 | contig 54273 bp, 54 predicted proteins | sample 5400671 | NCBI WGS metagenome assembly WNGD01 (sample SAMN13153369, study PRJNA577476) | soil metagenome | isolation source: 40 cm soil or saprolite under grassland replicate 2 | place: USA:California | collected 2016-06-15 | reverse complement strand
TCAGACGGGAGTACGACCGGAGCTTGCCACGTATCACAGCATATGGCAGCGAACTGAATCAGGTTTGGACGAACCTGGTCGACAACGCGATCGACGCCATGCAGGGACACGGAGAACTGCGCATACGTGCCTCGCGGGATCAGAATAGTCTCTGCGTCGAAATCGCCGATAACGGTCCAGGCATTCCCCAGGAGATCCAATCCCGCATCTTTGAACCATTCTTCACGACAAAACCGGTCGGTGAAGGGGCTGGATTGGGTCTGGATATCGCCTTTCGGACCGTCGTGGAGCGGCACCATACAAGTTGCTTCCATCCCAGGTGAGACACGCTTCCAGGTGTATTTGCCTATTTTTACGGATACACTCCACGCGTCTCGGTCGCTTCAGCCACACGCGCCACGGCCAGCAAATACGCCCCTATACGTAGATTCGTCTCATGTTCCTCCGCCTTCGCACGCGACGCATGATAGGCGCGAGTCATGATTGATTCCAGCCGGTTGTTGATCTCGTGTTCGGCCCAGAAGAAGCGCTGCAGGTCTTGTACCCATTCAAAGTAGCTGACCGTCACGCCACCAGCGTTCGCCAGGATATCAGGTACAATCATAATGCCGCGATCATTGAGGATACGATCAGCATCAGGAGTAGTGGGACCATTCGCCGCCTCAATAATCAAGCGCGCCTGTATGCGCGAAGCGTTCTTAGCAGTCAACTGATTCTCCAGAGCGGCAGGCACTAACACGTCACATGGAAGTTCAAGCAGTTCAGCATTTGTGACGGCTTCTGTGTCCGGTAGACCACGCAAAGAACCATGTTCTTTGGCATAGCGCAACGCCCGGTGTACATCGATACCTTTGGCATTATACACACCCCCACTAATGTCGCTGACGCCAACGACCTTACAGCCCAATTCATGAAACAGGCGGGCCGCAATACTTCCTACGTTGCCAAAGCCCTGGATCACCACAGAACAGCCCTCCATGGGCATTCCAAGATCACGCATTGCCTCTTGCGCCATGAACTGCACACCTCGCGCGGTTGCCTCCAATCGGCCTTCACTGCCACCAATGGACAAAGGCTTACCGGTAATCACGGCTGGTACAGAATAGCCTTGATGCATGGAAAACGTGTCCATCATCCAGGCCATGATTTGCGGGTTGGTATTCATGTCCGGGGCAGGAATATCGCTATCGGGGCCAATCAAAATAGAAATTTCCGTGGCATATCGTCGAGTCAGCCGTTCCAGCTCACCACGTGACAACTTGTGAGGATCACAGATAACGCCGCCTTTTGCCCCACCAAATGGGATACCCACAACCGCGCACTTCCAGGTCATCCACATCGCCAGTGCACGCACTTCATCAAGCGAGACCTCCGGGCTAAAGCGGATACCGCCCTTGGCCGGACCACGATTGATATTGTGCTGTACTCGATATCCCGTAAACATCACTACATCCCCATTATCCAAACGCACCGGGAAATTAACAATCAGCTCACGTTTGGGTTTCCGCAAAATAGCTCGCATTGATTGCGAAAGCCCCAGGCGGTCTGCCGCTTCATCAAACTGCGCAACCGCCATATCATAGGGATTAACAATATCAATAGCCATAGATGAAAGACCTCCTGTCAAGGTAAACGCAGGTACATCTTAGTGCTGCAACAGGTATACATCCGACCAGTCGCCGAAGTATAGCCCCATATTATTGAGGCTTACCCCGTGCACCCAGGACGGAATAACCGCTGCCATGAGCTGGTGATTAAGGGGCAACCAGCCGACATCGGTAATGGCAAGCTGCTCGGCCTGCTCATAGTACTGAATGCGAGTATCGCCTGTCGCTTGTTCGGCCTGCATAACTAACTGATCGTACTGGGGATTGCTCCATAAACCATAGTTGCCTGCCGCTGTCGAGAGCAGATTCAAGGCTAACCAATCATAAGGGTCGTGGAAGTCAGCTGTCCATTGCGTAAAGCCAAATTTCACCTGATGATTGGCCACCTCATTATTATATGCAGTCAGTTCCATCGGCAACAATTTCACGCGTATACCTAGCACGGAAAACCATATTTGTTGCAGAATAGATGCCTCTTGGGAAGATACTTCTGAGTTAGGGAAAGTGAAAGTTATGGCTGGCACCTTGCTTACATCTGGATAAACAGATTGCAAGGCACTCAGCGCTTGGTTCTTGTCGAATGGCAATCCCTGGTAACCTGCTTGATAGCCGGGCATACCTGGTGGAATAATAGTTGGAGCAGGGATCGCTGCATCCTTAAAGATGGTATTTACCAGCATTGTTTTATCCGTTGCATAGGCAAAGGCTTGACGCAGCGCAACATTGTCGAACGGGGGCATGCGGTTGTTAAAAAAGAGCACATCGGTCTGCAATAATGATTTACTGGTAAAACCGGCCATGCCTTTTGCAGCAGGGATATCCTGCACATCGATATTCCAATCAAAAGCATAATGCCCCGCCTGGAAAGACTTAAATGCGATAGACTGATCATTCTCGAAAAGCATAGCTACTTCTGTTAGCTTCGTCTTCGCGCCATACCAGTGTGGATTAGGAACCAGTATCATCTTCAGGTTATGAATCCACTCCTTGATCATGAACGGGCCTGTCCCTATTCCATTACCTGCTACATAGTTCACCCAATCCTTCTGCCCATACTGGCTAATAATTTTCTCATTCACAGGGAAACAAAAAGAGGTCGCCAGCAATTGTAAAAAATAAGCCGCAGGCTTTGTCAGTCTGATCTGTAAGGTATTGTCATTGATGGCCTTGACTCCTCGCAGAAATTTAGTCTTACCACTGATAACATCACCTGCGCCAGCTATGATAACTAAAAATGACTGTGCAAATCCTGATTGCACCTCTGGAGACAGCGCTCGTGTCAGCGTATAAACATAGGTCTGTGCTGTCACGGGCGTCCCATCTGAGAAAGAAATCCCTGATTTTAGCTTAAAAGTGTAAGTCTTGTTGTCTGGGGAAATAGTCCAGGAGCTTGCTTGGTCGGGCACAATATGTAAGTTCTTGTCAAACCTCACCAAGCCAGAATAGATCATGCCAGTCACGATAGCCGAATTGGCATCTGGTTGCAATGCCGGATCAAGAATGCCAATATCCTGGGTGCCAACATTGGGAAAGATCAATACCTGGCTAGATGCCAGAATGGGAGTTCCCTTTGCGTTCGAATCTGTTATATTACCCTCACCACATGCCGACAGGATGATGAGCAATGCGCTGAGAAACAGGAAAATAGCTCGAAAACGCTTCAAGAATGACCAATTACACACGAACCGTCTCTCTCTTTCTGACGGAAACTATTCAGAGGTAGCTGTAGAGTATATATACGTTATGGGCATTGTAGTATACCCTCCACAATAGTTCAAGCAACATGACATATCCTATCCTCAAATACACCTGATTTCCCATATATTTCAATTGGATTGTTTAATGTTTAGGCATTGCCTCTCATAAAACATAGACAAACTGATATACGAACGACTATAATAAAGTGAGATAACTTACTGTTCAACGGCGAACAGGGGGGAAAAGTATGCGTATTCGTGTGATTGGCGTCCCTATGGATTTAGGCTCGGATCGACGAGGTGTTGATATTGGAGCCAGCGCAATCCGGTATGCAGGTCTAAATGACCAATTACGTCGCCTCGATCACCAGGTTCTCGATATAGGTAATATTGTTGTACCACAACCGGAAAGTCAACCCATTGGCAACTCCCATCTGAAATACCTGGAACCTATTGTGAAAGTCGCAGAAGAGTTGGCTGATGCTGTTACCACCACACTAGAAGAAAGCGAATTCCCTCTCATTCTTGGCGGTGACCATAGTATTGCACTCGGTTCTATCACCGGCATTACTCGTGTTCATAAAGACGTAGGCGTCTTATGGATCGATGCTCACGCCGATTTCAATACTCAGGAGAGTACTCCTTCGGGGAATATCCACGGCATGGTCCTGGCAGCGCTTGCCGGATTGGGCAATAGCCGTCTCACAAGCCTTGGTGGCTGGGCACCTAAACTGAATACACAAACGATCGTAATTGTTGGCGCACGCGATCTTGACGACGGTGAGCGCGGACTTTTACGTACGCATCATATTCACGTCTTTACTATGTCAGATATCGATCAACGCGGCTTCTCCGATGTTATGCGCCAAGCCCTCGCTATCGCAGGAGAGGCCAATGATGGCATTCATGTGAGCCTCGATATGGATGCGCTCGATCCAACATATGCACCTGGTGTTGGTACTCCAGTACGTGGCGGCTTGACCTATCGAGAAGCTCACCTGGCTATGGAACTCATCGCTGATTCGGGCCTGCTGATCGCAATGGATGTAGTTGAAGTGAACCCGATACTAGATCGAGAAAACGCGACCGCGCTGCTTGCGGTTGAACTTGTAACGTCTGCTCTTGGAAAGAAAATCCTTTAGTTTCTAGCTTCCAACTCGTGTTTCTAGAAACTAGAAATCCAGAAAAGGAGGAAGGGTAAGCAGCAAAGGAGCTACTTACCATACATAAGATGAACACGAAAGTACTCTTCATGAATGGCGAGTTCATACCCGCCGAGCAAGGTGTAATTTCTGTACGTACACATGGTTTCTCCTACGGTACCGGGTGTTTCGAAGGCATTCGTGGCTATTGGAATGAGGAACATCAGCAAATCTATCTATTCCGTATTCGAGAACACTTCGAAAGATTGCTTCGCTCTTGCAGAATACTTCAAATCTCACTCCCCTATACAGCAGAACAACTTGTTGATATCAGCATTGAATTGATCAGGCGTAATGGACACCGGCAGGATACCTACCTGCGGCCAGTGGCCTATAAAGCCGATCAGATCATCGGCGTGCGTCTGCATAACCTCACAGATCATTTCGTCATTACATCAGAATCCGTTGGGAACTACCTAGACCTTACAGGACTGCACTGTGGTGTTTCATCGTGGCGCCGCGTCGATGACAACGCGGTTCCAGCACGAGCAAAGATTACCGGAGTCTACGTCAACTCAGCTTTTGCTAAAAGCGAAGCATTGCAGAATGGCTTCGACGAAGCTATTATGCTCACCCATGATGGCCATGTTTCTGAGGGTAGCGCCGAGAACATCTTCTTGCTGATGAATGGAGAATTTGTGACCCCTGCGCCAACAGAGAATATCCTGGTGGGTATTACCCGTGACACAGTCATGGAACTGGCACGGCGAGAATTTGGGAGAATTACCCGCGAACGTCAAGTCGATCGGACGGAACTCTACATCGCGGATGAAATATTCTTATGTGGTACTGGCGCCCAGATTGCACCCGTCATCAAAGTGGATCATAGACCTATTGGCGATGGAAAAGTCGGGCCTATCAGCAGCGCATTGCAGCAACTCTACTTCGATGTGGTACGGGGTCGTATCCCAGAGTACCGCGCCCAGTGGTGTACCCCCGTCTATGCAGAAGTGCCTCAAGCTCAACCTACAGGCTCAGAAGTGCTAGACTAAAGTAAGAAATCGGGCGCAAATCTATTGCGCCCGTACGGAATGGTTTATTTGTACCAAAAATGACTAACGCTTCGTATATTGTGGAGCCTTACGAGCACGCTTCAAGCCTGGCTTCTTACGCTCCTTCATGCGTGGGTCACGTGTCAGAAAGCCAGCTTTACGTAGAGTGGCTTTCCATTCAGGATTAACACGTACAAGAGCACGGGCTACCGCGTGGCGAATAGCGCCCGCCTGCCCACTGGTGCCTCCGCCGACGACACGCACCGTCATGGTATACGCATTAACCTGATCGAGCAAACGCAACGGAGAAGTCATAACGGATAAGAGAGATTCTCGTTGTCCAAAAAACAGACGAGCATTTTTGCCATTAACGGTGATACTACCATCACCGTCCGGGTAGAGTCGCACGCGCGCTACTGCCGTCTTGCGTCGTCCCATACCATAATAATACTCACCTTTGATGGTATCGACCAAAGTAGATACTCCTCTTCTTTACTTACTCTGCTCAGCAGCCTCTGTTGACTGCTGTTTCAATAGCGCCTCAGGGCCCATCCAGGGAATCGGCTTCTGTGCCTGGTGTGGATGATGTGGATAATTCGGATATTGTTTGCTCGTATAGACCTTGAGGCGCATCATAATCTGCCTGCCCAATCGATTATGCATCACCATACCACGTACAGCATGTATTAACGCCCGCTCAGGAAACCTCCCCTCGAGCGTCTGCCGCAACGTTGTTTTCTTCAGACCGCCTGGATACTGACTATGGCGATAATACACCTTCTGATCCAGGCGCTTGCCCGTCACAGCAATCTTGTCAGCATTGATCACAATTACAAAATCACCACTGTGCATGTGTGGTGTGAAGGTAGGCTTATGCTTACCACGCAAAATCTGTGCGATTTGTGAGGCCAGGCGACCCAATACCTGACCTTCAGCATCGATCACATACCACTGCGGTTTCAGGTCAGCAGCCTTGGCGCTATACGTCTTCATCATTGTTCGTTCTGCCTTCTCTATACTTGTCAAAAATCTTCAGGATACGTCACCCGTACCAGGCATAGCCCAAGCGATGGAACCGCTGAACCGGGGTGCGTCTTATCAGCGCGTTGCATAATAGCCACAAATTCGTCGAGACTCAATCGTCTCTGCCCTACTAGCAGCAGTGTTCCAACAATCCTGCGAACCATCCCTGTGAGAAAAGCGTCCGCAGTAAAATCACAATAGATAAGTGCATCTTGACGCTTACAGCTAGCCTCGAGCATCGTCCGAATACAGGAATGCGGTCCTGTTTTCAACGGATTCGTCTCTTCGGGGCTGCGCCCAAAGGCTCCAAAATCTTTGCGCCCCAACAATAGTTGGCAGGCTTCATTCATCATGTCCACTGCCAACGGCTGCGGGCGATGATAGCTATATCTTGCTCGCAGAGGCGATGGAGCGACATCGTTCCAGATTGTATAGCGATAGGAGCGACTTATTGCACTGTAACGCGCATGGAAACCCTCAGGAACCTCCTTTACCCATTGCACTGCTATCGTCTTCGGTAAGACGGCATTCATAGCTCGCATCCACACCTGTGGCGTCAACGCTGCACCAGTGTAAAAGTGAATCACCTGTCCACTTGCATGCACCCCTGCATCTGTACGACCCGCACCGTATACAGTAGACTCCTCGCCCGCGATACGCTCAATCGCTGCCTCTAACGCTCCCTGTATCGTCGGCCCATGACCATTCGGTTGACGTTGAAAGCCATGATAGTAGGTACCATCATACTCAATTCCACATGCAAGCTTCATATTTCTGTAGGGCCCTCAGCGAGTTGAGCACGCATTAATACCCTCACGCACCTCCGCCCTTGTCGATGCTGGCCATGAACTATGCAGCAAGCACGATTTATCATATCCTCACAACATATCCCCTACACCAGCGCAATTTGCGCCATTTCGGCGGCATCGCCCTTACGCCTGCCAAGTTTCGTGATACGGGTATAACCACCTGAGCGACCAGCATAACGCGGCGCCAGTTCGTCAAAAATTTTCTTGACGACCAGTTCATCCGGAAGCGATTTCAGGATACGGCGGCGTGCATGCAATTCTATAACCATTGCCTCGTATGCGGCCTGCAATGCCTCCTCAGCTTCATCCTCGTCCGAAATGATATGAAGTAATTCCTCTCGACGATTCTTGAGCTTTCTCTCCAGGAATCTGCGCCCTGTATCAGTTAAAGGTGGCTTGCCCTGATCTGCTCGCTCCTCATTAGAATAGACTTTCTTATCGAGAGAAAAGCGACCCCGGCGGGCAAAAGCCAGCAATTCCGTAGCCTTCTCTTCATCAGGGATGACAGAAGCTAGATGTTCCTGGGCTGCAATGCGCCCTTTAACAGCTATAGTTATCAGCCTTTCAATTTCACCACGAATAGCACGAGCACGTGTCTCAGTGGTATTTATACGATCGTAACGGATAAGACCCGCCATCAAGTTTCGACGTGCAGAGCGTCGGCGTGGCTCTGGCATGCTCATCCGATTACTGGCAACTCTGTGCCTCAACTCAATCCTCCATTTCGTGATCGCTGTCCAAGTCGGCCCCAACAGTGCTGGTACGTGGATTCGGTAGGAAATTACGCAAGAGCAAGCGCTCACGTAGCTCTTGTAAGCTCTTCTCGCCAAAGTTCCGCACACCAAGCAGATCCTCTTCATTCATCGATAGTACCTGGCCCACTTTCGTAATATTACTACGTTTGAGGCAGTTATAGGCCCGCACCGAGAGATCAAGTTCCTCGATAGGAGTGTCATAAATCTTCTGCGGTATTGGCACACTGCTTAAAGGTGGCTTCTCTGGTTCAGCCAGCGTTGCCCGGTAGTTGGCGATTTGCGTAAAGTGGCGCACCAGGATATCGGCGCTCTGCCGTAAAGCCTCATCTGGCGTAATTGTACCATCAGTCGAGATCTCAAGAACAATCTTATCGAAGTTTGTCATTTGCCCCACACGCGTATGCTCAAGTGTGTAATTCGCCTTCTGCACTGGCGTATAAATGGCATCTAAAGGAATCACCCCGATAGGCTGGTCTTCCTTTGAGTCGGCAGGCACATAGCCTCTCCCCGTCTCAACAACCAGTTCCATGTCGAAGCGAGCATTCTCATTATCCAGCGTCGCAATATAGAGATCCGGGTTCACAATTTCTACAGTGCTCGGCGCCATAATGTCCGCTGCCGTTACTACACGCTCGCCACTTACCTCTAAGCGCATCGATACTGGATGATCAGAAAAAGAGCGTAGGCGCAGTTTCTTGACGTTCAAAACAATATCCGTAACATCCTCCATCACATTGGGAATGTCCTGAAATTCATGCTGTACTCCATCCATACGAATGGAGGTCACCGCTGCACCGGGCAGCGAAGAGAGTAACACGCGCCGCAGTGCATTGCCCAGGGTCATCCCATACCCAGCTTCTAAAGGCTCAATATCATAGCTCGCATAGTTTCCCTGAGTTTTTGTATTTTTAATGCGAGGCAGAGTAATTTCTTGCAAAGTTCAACCTGCCTTTCTTTTCCTACCACTGCCTATTCCTCATCCTCTTGATTCAGGAATATTGGGGAAGATAGCGGGACTTTCGACCCTCCTCCTCTACCCCGCAAGCCTCTCAACAGAATTCGCGGAAAAGTTGGTAGTCCAAGAGTCCAGAGCCCTCTAACGGCCCCTTTCATGGAAGCCGTGAAGGCATATACCCATCCGCTAGTCAACGTATTATCGTTGATAATATTCAACCACCATTTGTTCTTCAAAGGGCAGTTCAAGATCTGTTCGCGAGGGCAGAGACATGACACGACCCGTCATCTCATTGATATCCAGGCGTAGCCAGGCAGGTATACCTTTCTGCGCCAGTAACAGTGCGCGGGTCTTGAAGTATTCAAGTCCTTTGCTCCGCTCGCGTACACTAATCACATCATTTGGTTTAGCAATAAACGAAGGAATATCAGTTTTACGACCATTAACAGCAAAATGTCCATGACAGACAAGCTGGCGAGCCTGGGCACGCGAGTCGGCGAAACCGAGACGATACACCAGATTATCCAGGCGCATCTCCAGCATTTGGAGAAGATTCTCACCAGTCCTGCCCGGGCGGCGCGCTGCCGTGTCAAAGGTCCTGCGGAACTGGCGCTCCAATAAACCATACGTACGCCGTACCTTCTGCTTCTCACGTAATTGCAATGCATAGCCCGAAGCCTTGCGTGGCCGACCCGTACCATGTTGCCCTGGCCTGCTATTGCGACGCTCTAGCGTGCACTTGGTCATGCACTTGTCGCCCTTTAGAAAAAGTTTTACCCCCTCGCGCCTGCATAATTTACAGACGGGGCCAGTATAACGTGCCATTAGTTGACTCCTCCTCACACGCACTTCACAGGTTATACGCGACGCCGCTTCGGCGGTCGGCAGCCATTGTGCGGAATAGGTGTTACATCAGTAATCGAAGTAATATTCAGTCCAGCAGCCTGCAATGAGCGAATTGCCGCCTCACGACCAGAGCCTGGTCCTTTCACGTAAACTTCGATTTGTCGCATGCCATGCTCCATTGCCTTACGTGCCGCCGACTCAGCAGTGACCTGCGCAGCATAAGGGGTGCTCTTACGTGATCCTTTGAAACCCTGTCCACCAGCACTCCCCCAGGAGATCACATTGCCATTAGGATCAGTCAAAGTAACTATCGTATTATTAAATGTTGCCTGAATATGTGCTTGTCCACGCGGAACAGATTTGCGTTCACGCCGCCTGGGTCTGCCTGTTGATTTCTTTTTTTCTGCCGCCATACTTGCAATTCCTCCCCGATCTTACTTCTTAGCTGTCGCTCTTTTCTTGCCAGCCACAGTTCTCCTCGGTCCACGACGTGTACGCGCGTTGGTGCGTGTGCGTTGGCCATGTACCGGCAGATTGCGGCGATGACGCATACCTCGATAGCAGCCGATTTCAATGAGCCGCTTAATGTTCATGTCGACTTCGCGGCGCAGATCACCCTCAACCTTGTACTCGCGATCGATCACCTCGCGTAGGCGGCTGACCTCTTCTTCTGTCAGGTTTTTCACCCGCGTATCCGGATTAATGCGCGTTCGTTCCAGGATTTTGCGGCTTGTTGTCAAACCGATCCCATAGATGTACGTCAGCGAAATCTCCACACGCTTGTCGCGTGGAATGTCAACGCCGGCGATTCTAGCCATCATTTCCTCCAGTTTCAAGCCCCGAGTCTCAAGTTTAATCCGCGCCTGAAACCCGAAACCAACTATTAGCCCTGCCTCTGCTTATGCTTTGGGTCTTTACTACAGATAATCATTACAACTCGCTTACGCCGAATTACTTTGCAGTATTCACAACGCGGTTTAACCGAAGCACGTACTTTCATGTTTGCCCTCCTCATGCTTTCATAAGCTAACATAATGATCCAGGCACATAAGCACCCTTGTCCCATCCATGTGCCCTGTTTGTGCCTGTCGAAAAAGATGCTCATCAGAAGAAATGGAAGAGCGAAAGAGAGGGATATACCACCTCATGATCTCACACGCCATGTTATGCGACCACGGGTCAGGTCATAGGGTGACAACACTACCTTCACTCTATCTCCTGGCACAATGCGCACAAAATTCATCCGTATACGGCCTGAGAGAACAGCAAGAACCTGGTGTTGTTCGTCTATTTCAACCTTAAACATGGCATTGGGGAGGGCTTCAACGACTTTACCCTCTACTTCGATTTCATCCTTTTTTGGCATAGCATCCTTTCTCTGATGAGGCTACTTGAATGATGATTCCAAGATAAAATGGCAGCAGTTGACACTGCTGCAGCCAACTGTGGATTATAGCACAAATAGCAATAAAAGTCGAGAGCTATACTCACTTCTTTCTAATTTAGAGCTTTAAGCTATCTGCCTCCCTATGCTCTGTATCCTTCCTGGTACCTGGTCTTACGCTACGATACTACTCGCCTATTCCGTATCGTATTCAAGAGCGACCCTTGCACCTGATCAATACTCTGATTCCCATCTACTTCCTCTAGCTTGTGTTGACTCCCATAGTAGTCAAGAAGCTGAATAGTTTCATTAAAAAAGATATCCAGGCGCCTCTGTACCGCTTCTCCAACATCGTCCGGGCGCTGGTACAGCTCACTTCCATCCAGGTCACACACCCCTGCTACCTTTGGTGGACGAGTGTATATGTTATAAACATGCTGGTTTGCCCTGCAGATAAAGCGTCCTGAGAGCCTGCTGAGCAATTCTTCGCGAGGAACCCTCAGATAGATCGCGAGATCAATCTGCTTTCCGGCTCTCTGCAATCCTTCATCTAGCGCCTGCGCTTGCGCAACCGTCCGAGGGAATCCATCTAGCAACACTCCCTGTGCGCAATCTGGCTCCTCAAGACGACCGAGTACCATCGCTACAGTTAGATCGTCAGGAACAAGCTCCCCGCGATCCAGGTATGCTTTGACTTTAAGCCCTAACTCGGTCTTCTCATCAATTGCTTTACGGAATAGGTCCCCGCTAGCAACATGAGGAATACCGAGTGCTTGTGAGAGCATCTCGGCCTGTGTCCCCTTACCTGATCCCTGTGCGCCAATCAGGATAATATACACGCTTATCCTCCACTTGTATCAAGGCCCAGCGTCAGGCTTTTATGTAAGGAAACCCGAATAGTTTCGCATTACCATCTGGGCTTCGACCTGTCTGACTGTGTCCAGCACCACACCTACCACAATCAGTAGCGCCGCGCTACTCAACAATTGGTTGCCGCCTACACGAGCAATATAGGGCAAAACCGCCACAATGCCCAGAAATAGCGCACCAGCCAGCGTAATACGATTGAGAATATCGTTCAAGTGCTTGCGTGTCGCTTCCCCCGGACGATACCCCGGAATATGTGCGCCTTGCTTCTGCAAGGTTTCTGGAATGTTCTGCTGCTGCCAAACTACATACGCATAGAAGTAGGTAAATCCAACCACTAGTAAGAAGTAGATAGCCCAGTAGTACCACGTTCCTGTATTAGCAATATAGGTTCCAACCCAATTCGCTGTACTTGCCAGCCATTGAGTATTACTACTCACCAGGTACTGCGCCAGTACTGCTGGGAAGATTAGCATAGACTGCGCGAAGATGAGCGGGATCATTCCTGCACTGTTGACCTGCATCGGAATATATGTTCTTTGCGCAGTGCCTACTAGCATACCCCGCCCCACCATCCGCTTCGTCGGATATTCGATTGGCACACGCCGCTGCCCTAGATAAACGTAGACAATGCCAAGGATCGTTATCAAGCCGATAAGCAAGAAGACCGCGATACTTACGATACTACCGCCAGCGGTTGTGCTAGCCGTATACCCTTGCTGCACGAAGCTTGGAATACGACTCACTATTCCGCCAAAGATAATGATCGAGATGCCATTACCGATGCCATTCTCCGTGATCAACTCGCCAAGCCATACCAGGATCATTGTACCAGTCGTCAGGGAGATCAAGATAGCCCAGGACTCCAACGCATACTTTGGATCGACGAGGCTGAAGTTCGTCAGAACGCCGAAGCGCACAAAGAGGGCCACATTGCCAATACCCTGCAAGAACGCTAGCGGAACAGTGACAATACGTGTGATCTGGCTGAAGCGGAGGCGCCCGGCTTCACCCTCACGCATCATATTCTCTAACGCGGGGATAATTGGCTGCAAAAGCTGCATCACAATAGTTGCCGTAATATACGGATAGACTCCCAGCGCAACAATAGAGAACTGTTGCAATGACCCGCCAGAAAAGACATCCAGCAAACCAAGCAATTGACCCAGGTTCTGACTGCTATTAGTCGAAAAGAGGTTAGCCAGGTTGTGCTGTTCTGTGGCTGTCAAGGGCACAGCGATATGGGCGAGGACACGGAAGACCAGTAATATCGCCAGGGTGAAGAGAATCTTTTTGCGTAGATCTGGAATTGTCCAGATACTGCGCAGCCTTTCCCACATGGGAGTCTCCTTTCACGAATCAACACGGATACACTACTAAGACATAACGAGCAGCTACACCCGGGTGTTCCGCTGTACTGGTGTCTTCTTGCCTTCGTCCTTACGTCTCTTCGTCTTTTCGTACACTTTTGTCGGAATGATCTCAACAGTGCCACCAGCAGCTTCGATCTTAGCGCGCGCGCTGCCAGAAAACTTATGCGCACGTACAGTGAGCGGACGGTCAAGTTCGCCATCTCCGAGAATCTTCACCAACCCTCGGCCCTCAGATTTTGTCATCAAGCCGGCTGCCACCAGGGCATCTGGTGTCACTTGCGTACCAACTTCAAAGAGTTCAAGATCAGATACATTGACAATAGCATAATCATGACGAAAAGCAATATTGCTGTTACCGATACCGCGCACGAACGGCAGGCGTTTCGAAAGACGTGTCTGACCGCCACTAAATGCTCGATGTATGGTTCCACCAGTGCGAGCCTTCTGGCCTTTTGTGCCACGGCCAGCGGTCTTACCACGACCGGAGCCGTGTCCACGACCAACCCGTCTCCCTGGCTTGTGCGAACCAGGTGCTGGCCGCAAATCAGAAAGTTTCATGAGACTACTTCCTCCACCTTTATCAAGTGGTTCACCTTCCGAATCATCCCGCGCAATGCGGGATGGTCTTCATGCTCAACCGTCTGCTGGAGTTTACGCAACCCCAACGCACGAATGGTTGCCTTTTGATCCTTTGAATAACCAATCGCGCTTTTGACCCATTTAATACGTAGTTTTGCCATATCTATACTCCAATCGCCGTTTATCTACGACGTTCGCCGCTACTACGGCGCTCACCGCCACGGCGTTCACGCTCAGCTCCCCCACCTCTACGCCCCGTAGTGGTCCTGCTCTCGCGTGCTTCTTCCTCGCGAGCGGCTTGTGCTTGAGCCGATTGCTCGGCAATGCTAGCAGCAGCGATGGCAAGCCGCTCGGCCTGCTTCTTGCCGACTACCTCAGCGACCGTTTTACCGCGTAGCGCCGCTTCCTCATCGGCAGAGCGCAACTCGCGCAGGGCTTGCAAGCAGGCATGAACAGTATTTGCCGCGTTGGTGCTCCCCAGCGATTTCGTCAAGATATCACGTATACCAGCCGACTCCATTACAGCACGAACCGCCCCACCAGCAATCACACCAGTACCAGGAGCCGCAGGCTTCAGCACGACCTCTGATGCGCCAAAGCGGGTCTTCACCATGAAAGGAATCGTTGTCCCAGCCAGAGGCACAGCAATCAAGTTCTTTTTGGCGTCTTCCACACCCTTACGAATGGCTTCTGTATAGTCGGACGCCTTACCCAGGCCAAAGCCAACATGACCATTACGATCTCCAACAATCACAAGCGCCCGGATGCTAAAGCGCCGACCGCCCTTGACCACTTTGGCCACACGGCGCACCTGCACCACTGTTTCTTCAAGGTTTAATTTTGAAGCATCTATCCTTGGCATCTTATCTCCTCGCGGCCTAGAAATCCAGGCCTACTTCACGGGCGCCTTCTGCAAGTGCAGCCACGCGCCCATGATAGGCGTAGCCGCCACGATCAAAGACGACCCGGCTGATACCTTTCTCCTTGGCACGCTGTGCAACCAGCTTACCCACTTCACGAGCTATCGCTACTCTCCGATTGTCGGCGATAGCGGCCAGCGCTTCAACAGGTGTCTTTTTTACGCCCTTCTGCGCGCTAGGAAGTTCAGTCCTGAGTTGAACAACAGGTTTGCCCCCTTTGCCGGATGCTCTCTTCTGTGGCTGACTGCTCTTTGCTGCTGCCTTCTCTGTCCTTGCTCCCTTTCCTTTGGTTGGGGCTACTTCAGCCGCTATCTCCACGGGGGCTTCCTCCGCTCTGGCCTCCTTCAATTCAAGAGCGGGAGCAGCTTTACTCTCAGGCATAAAGTTGCGCAATTCCTCGTCCAACGACGAGGCTGCGGTCAATGTACGACCCGTCGCATCATCGATTATTTGCGCATAGATATGCAGGCCACTACGGTAAACGCTCATGCGTGGCCGATCATGTGAGCCTGCCATGCGGCTTCTCATGCGTTGATGCCGCTTAAGCCGTGCCTTATTTGCATTAAATTGCTTTATCATTTCTTTTTACCACCGACTTTCCCGGCTTTGCCAGCCTTTCGGCGAATCGCTTCACCCGCATAACGAATACCTTTGCCTTTATATGGCTCAGGCTTGCGAATCCGGCGGATCTGTGCCGCTATCTCTCCTACCAGTTGCTTGTCGATTCCGCTCACACTCAGCTTCGTAGCCTTGGTAGCCGGGTCAACACCGTCGACACTTAAGGTGATGCCATTAGGAGGCTGCACCTCGACAGGATGGGAGTATCCCACCTGAATTACCAGGTTCTCACCTACCCTAGCAGCACGATAGCCCACGCCATGAATTTCTAATTGCTTAGTGTACCCTTTCGTCACTCCCTCAACCATGTTGTTGATGAGAGTACGATACAGGCCATGCTTTGCTTTATGCTCTTTACTGTCTGATGGGCGCTTGACCATGAGCGTCCCTTCCTCAAGCTCCAGTGTCAATGCAGGATCAACCTGGCATGACAACTCACCCTTGGGACCTTTTATCGTCACCAGATTCTCATCAGTCCATGTCACCTGCACCTTTGTCGGCACAGGGATTGGAGCACGTCCAATGCGAGACATCTTATATCCTCCTGCCTACCAGACGTAGCAAACGACTTCACCACCAAAGCCTTCTCGATAAGCACGTTGGCCCGTCATCAGACCTTTGGGGGTTGAAAGAATGGCCACACCCAGTCCTCCACGGACGCGAGGGATGTTAGCCCGTTTTGTATACACACGCAACCCAGGCTTGCTGACACGCTTCAATTGCGTCAATACCGGTTGCTTATCTACGTAGCGCAGCGTAATACGGATCGTACCTTGTGGGTTATCCTTCAAGACTTCAATATCCTTGATGTAACCTTCCTCCTTCAAAACACGTGCAATCGCCAGTTTCATCTTAGATGCCGGAATCAGCACGCGAGTATGTCGCGCTGCAGCCGCATTGCGAATGCGTGTCAGCATATCCGCGATGGGATCAGTCATATTCATGTAACAACATCCTCCGATTACCAGCTCGACTTCGTCACACCGGGTAGCTCGCCGCGCAACGCACGTTCGCGGAAGCAGATGCGGCAGAGGCCGAATTTGCGAATATAGGCGCGGGGTCGCCCACAAATCTTGCAGCGGTTATGTTGCTGCACTTTGAACTTGGGCTTGCGCTGCGACTTCACAATCATTGAGATTTTTGCCATTCTACTCTCCAGCGTTATTTCTTTAAAGGCATGCCCATCAGTTTGAGCAACTGCCGCCCCTCTTCGTCGGTGCGAGACGTTGTCACGATACTTACTTCCATCCCGCGGATCTTATCGACCTTATCATAGTCGATTTCGGGAAAAACCAGTTGTTCACGCAACCCCAAGGTGTAGTTACCCCGGCCATCAAATGCCTCTGGTGATACCCCCTGAAAGTCGCGCAAACGCGGCAGGGCTACATTCATAAGTTTATCGAGAAAGTAGTACATACGCTCACCGCGTAGCGTCACCATACAACCAATCTGCATACCTTCACGCAGCTTGAATGCTGCAACTGAACGCTTAGCGCGCGTAATAACTGGGCGCTGCCCTGTAATTACTGCCAGGTCAGATACGGCAGCATCCATCGCTTTTGCATTCTGAATGGCCTCACCCATCCCAATATTCACGACTACTTTGTGGACTCTCGGGACCTGCATCGGATTACTGTAGTTAAACTCCTTTTGCAGGGCTGGCACGACCTCTTTCTGATACTTTTCCTTCAGCCTTGATGCCATCGTTTAACTACTCCTCGTCCGGTCTTCAATGACCTTTTGACATTTCTTACACACACGCACCTTGCGCATTTTTTGATCAGCACCCATTGGGCGACGCTCGTGCCCCACCCGCGTTGGCTTGCCACACTCAGTACAAATCAGCATAGTATTCGAGACGTGAATAGGCATCGCCTTATCAATGATGCCACCCTGGCGAATCTGTCCCTGCGGACGCACATGCTTCTTTGCAATGTTTAGGCCCTCAACAATCACCTTACTGACTTGTGGCAGTGCCCGCGAAACCGTTCCTTGCTTCCCCTTATCCTTACCGGTGATAATCAAGACGGTATCCCCTTTCTTGATATTCATTTTGGCAAGGTGGAGAGGCTTCTTCTCTTTTTGTCGTATTACCATATTTTCCCTCTTAAGTTTATCGTTTGTCTTTGTCGTACTCGTGCAACGACAAACATCAACGAAAACTACCTGGAGCGCGATACTTGTTCCAAGTTATCCCCACTCCAATAATGCAGCGAGATGTGCATTGCTCTCATGTATCATTAGACCCCTACAGCACTTCAGGTGCTAGCGAAATGATCTTCATAAAATTACGTTCACGCAGTTCACGAGCCACTGGACCGAAGATACGTGTTCCTCGCGGGTTATTCCCTGCGGCAATAAGAACAGCAGCGTTCTCATCAAATCGAATGTGCGACCCATCAGTTCGTACATATTCTTTTGCCACGCGAACCACTACTGCGTTCACTACCTCACCCTTTTTCACCTGCGCATTTGGCGCTGCCTGCTTAACAGAAGCTTTGATGATATCCCCTATTTCCGCATATTTCTTGGCTGAACCACTCATGACGCGGATACACATGATTTCTTTTGCGCCGGTATTGTCGGCAACTTTCAGACGTGTCTGTGGCTGAATCATTCCGGCTGCTCCTGTTCTTCCGATTCATCGGATGTAGTGGACGTCAGGTCCGGATCGACTTCAGCTAACACCTCTTCCACCGGGACGATACCGCTGCCACGCTTCACAATTTCCACTAAGCGCCAGCGTTTCATCTTGCTGAGCGGCCGCGTTTCCTCAATGCGTACTACATCACCAACCTGACAGATATTCTCTTCATCATGCGCCTGGAAGCGTTTGGTCTGCTTATATGTACGCTTATAGATACGATGCTTCTTTAACGATTCTACGGCGACGACAACGGTCTTGTTCATCTTATTACTCACTACGGTCCCTACTTTTTGCTGGCGACGGCCTTTCTGAGCCTTCTGCGTGCCCGTAGTTTGTGCGGTTTGCTGTGTCATCCTTCAGCCTCCAACTGGGTCATTCGGTGCAGCACACGCGCAATATCCTTGCGCGTCTGTGTAAAGACACGATTGTTCTTTATTTCACCGCGCTGCTGTTGCAAGCGGAGGTTGAACAGCTTCATGCGCAAATCCTTGAGTTCACGATTCGCTTCAGCAATGTTGAATTCTTGAATCTGCTTACGGCGTTCTCTAGCTTTCGACACTCTCTACCTCCCCTCGTGTTAGAAAGCGGGTTTTAACCGGCAGTTTATGACTCGCCAGGCGTACTGCTTCTCTGGCGACCTCTTCACTCACGCCGCCAATTTCGAAGATGATACGCCCTGGCTTGACTACTGCTACATAGTGATCAACAGCACCCTTACCACTACCCATGCGTGTCTCAGCGGGTTTGGCTGTGACAGGCTTATCGGGGAAGACGCGGATCCACACTTTACCACCACGCTTCATATAGCGTGTGAGTGCAATACGCGCTGATTCGATCTGCCTGGCCTCCAACCAACATGGCTCCAAAGCCTGTAACCCGAACTCACCAAAGGCGAGCGTGCTACCACGCTGGGCAGTTCCTTTCATGCGACCGCGATGCTGCTTGCGGTATTTATATCGTGATGGTGCCAATAACATGGCTTCGAATCTCCTCTACTCGCTCTCAGTAGCGCCATCGCCTGGTGCAGGTGGCGGTGATATTGGAGCCTCTGGTGCCGTGGTTTCCTGAACGTCCTCAACTACCGGCACTTGAGTCTCAGAGACTGCCTGTGCCTCTGAAACGGCTGGAGACTCCTCAGCAGTGCCTTCGGCTTGCTTTGTTCGCGCAGGACGCTCCCTCTGTGTACGCGGCGCACGTGGACGCTTCTCGCTACTCTGTGGCTGGCCTGCTTGCGCCTGTTCCTCCTTTGGAGTGCGCTCTCCTTCTGGTCTTGCAGATCGATCCTTTCGCGGTTGGCGCTCTCTCACCTGTGATCGGCCTCCTTGCCCTTGTGCTCGCCCAGCACGAGGCGGACGGCGTTCACTACGACGCTCGCCACTTTCAGCGCGCTCAGAAGGTGTCAAAGGCATGAAAGTCTCCTGTTGCGCTTCGGTAGTTTCACGGCGTTTGCGAGGAAGAACATCCCCCTTATAAATCCATACCTTGATGCCAATCACCCCAAAAGTTGTATGCGCTTCCGTCACACCATAGTCAATATTAGCGCGCAGAGTGTGCAGAGGAATTTTGCCCTCTACCTCTTTCTCGCTGCGGGCAATCTCCGTTCCACCCAGTCGTCCACCAACAATAACTCGTATTCCTTTTGCATTTGCTCGCATTGTCTTCTGCACCGCCTGTTTCATAGCACGACGGAAAGAGACACGCTTCTCCAACTGCTCTGCAATACTTCGTCCAACCAGGTACGCATCCAGTTCGGGTTGTCGAATCTCTACAATGTTCAGGCGCACACGCTTTTTGGTTTTCGCCTCTAGTTCTGCACGCAATCTATCGACCTTCTCTCCACTCTTACCGATCACGATGCCTGGTTTTGCCGTATGAATCGTCACCGATACCTGATTAGCTGCGGCACGTTCAATTTCAATGCGTGAAATTGCGGCGTTGGCAAGGTCCCTTTGGATTGTCTTACGCAGCATGAGATCCTCTGCAAGCAAATCCTTGTAATCACGCTCAGCATACCAGCGAGACTGCCAGCCTTTGACGACGCCGAGCCTGAAACCTATGGGATGTACTTTCTGTCCCAAAAGTGTCCTCCTTCTTAGCGTCTCCTGTTGCCGGCATCAGCCGGGTCATCTGAGACAATCACTGTAACGTGGCAGCGGCGACGCAAAATGCGAGTATACCGTCCATGTGGACGCGCTCTACCACGTTTCAGTGGAGTCGCATCATCTGCCACGATATTCAGAATATACAAATCATCTGGATCCAAATTGTAGTTATTCTCCGCATTTGCCGCTGCCGACGCCACCACCTTACTAACTGGCCGAGCACCCCCATTGGGTATGAACTGAAGATACGCAAGAGCTTCATTCACACGAAGCCCCTTCACCGCATCAGTGACCAGACGCATCTTGCGCGGCGAAATTCCAATGTCTTTAGCAATAGCTCTGACTTGCATCTTTCACCTCAGCGGACTGACGTAGTCCTCTCGCTCCTACCTCCCGCATGACCCCTGAAGTGCCGTGTAGGAGCAAACTCACCCAACTTATGGCCTACCATATTTTCTGTAATATAGATAGGCACGTGGGTCTTACCATTATGGACGCCAATCGTCATCCCCACCATTTGGGGAATGATTGTGGAAGCACGCGACCAGGTCTTAATAACACGGCGGTCGCCACTCCGCATCACGGCCATCACTTTCTTTCTAAGTGGCTCCTGAATGTATGGCCCTTTTTTCCTTGAGCGTGACATATGCTACCTCCTTCTCCTACCAGCATTACGCTGGCGCACAATGAATTGATTGGTCCTCTTATTCCTGCGCGTCTTGTAACCCAAAGCAGGTTTACCCCAGGGTGTCTGTGGCTGACCACCGATGGGCGAACGCCCCTCACCACCACCATGAGGATGGTCACGCGGATTCATGGCCGAGCCTCTGACCGTAGGACGACGCCCCATATGACGCGCTCGCCCGGCTTTGCCGATACTGCGGTTTTCGTGATCTACATTCCCCACCTGGCCGACTGTTGCCATGCAGAGGATGTGTATCCGGCGCTGCTCACCAGACGGCAAACGTACCAGAGCATAATCGCCCTCTTTTGCCATGAGTTGAGCACCTACACCCGCACCACGGGCCAACTGACCACCACGACCTCTTGTCAACTCAATGTTGTGAATTGTCGTACCGGTCGGGATATTCTTCAAGGGAAGCGCATTGCCTGGCTTAATATCAGCCTCCGGCCCTGCCATCACTCTATCTCCGACTTTTAACCCCAATGGCGCGATAATATAGCGCTTTTCACCATCCAAATAATGCAACAGCGCAATACGCGCTGAACGATTCGGATCGTACTCAATCGCAGCTACCTTCGCAGGCACACCCAGTTTGTTGCGCTTAAAATCAATTAGACGATAAGCCCGCTTAGCTCCGCCACCACGATGCCGCGTGGTAATCCTGCCCTGGTTATTGCGCCCGGCATGCTTCTTCAGTTTTACCACCAGAGATTTCTCGGGCTTTGTCTTTGTAATCTCCTCGAATGTCGAAACCGACATACCGCGACGTCCGGGAGACGTTGGTCTGTACTGTTTAATTGGCATCTTTTAACACCTTGCTTTGAATCTATGCCTTCAACGCGTCGATTGAATCCCCTTCACGCAGGGTGACAATCGCCTTCTTCCACTCGCGGGCCTCTATAGGCCGTGGAGCGGCTCCTCTACGCCGTAACATGCGTTTCTTGCCAGGCACACGCATGATATTAACCGAGACAACTTTTACTTTGAATATCGTCTCAACTGCACGGCGAACATCGATTTTATTGGCCTCCAACGCTACTGCGAAGGTATACTGACCCCTCTTACTCTTATTCTTCTTCCTACCATATGTCTCAGGGTCTTGCAATTGCACTGCTTTTTCAGTGACTATGCCGTGGCGCAATACTTCTGTGATCTCCACTGTTTATTCCTCCTCTTCGTCTTCTGCCGCCAATACCTCTGATTCCTGCTCCTGGTTATCGGTATCATCTTCATCGGTATCACTCTCATCGGTCGCTTCGGCTGCTGCTTCATCGTCTGCTTTAGCCGGTTCTTCCACTTCCTCAGCCTGCTCAAGGGTAGCAGCTTCTTCTTCCAGTTCCGCGGCGATTTGTTGACTTGCTTCTTCGGCGCTTAAGCCCTCACCGAAAACTAGTTCAATCCAGCGCACAGTCTTCTTTGGCATAATCACACAATCATGCTTCAGCAGTTCTACCACATTAATTGACGAAACATGCTGCACTTTGGCAGAAGGAATATTGCGAGCCGAAAGCACGATGTTCTCATCACGTTTCGGCAACATCATCAGAAATCGCTTGCCACTTACTGGCAAGTTGCTCAGAACCGCCAGCATTTCTTTGGTGCGTGGAGATTCCAAAGTCAGATTTTCGAGTACGATCAGTTGCCCATTGGCAACTTTATCGGACAGGGCCGACTTAATCGCCAGGCGGCGCATCTTCTTCGGCACATCATGATGATAAGCATGCGGCTTGGGGCCAAATACAATACCACCATGACGGAACTGTGGAGAACGTGTGCTCCCCTGTCGGGCGCGGCCTGTTCCTTTCTGTTTATATGGCTTTTTACCACCGCCCGATACTTCACTACGAGTCTTCGTCGAAGCGTTTCCTTGACGGCGATTCACCAACTGTGCGGTGACAACCTGATGGAGAACCGCCACATTGGGGGTAACTCCGAACACCTGCTCGCTCAGTTCGAGCTGCTCTACGGCCTCTCCGGCCATGTTATATACTGTAGTCGAGGGCATTTCGGTTACCTCATCACATGCTTCTTGATCATGAGCAAACCACCATTGGCACCGGGTACGGAACCATTGACCACAAGCAGGTTGCGCTCAGGATCAGCTTGAATTACTTGCAGTTTCTTCACTGTCACACGTTCATTACCCATGTGACCTGCCATACGTGTGCCTTTCAGCACGCGTCCGGGAGTGGTGCCAGAACCAATCGAGCCTGGGGCGCGAGTACGGTCTGACTGGCCATGTGTCTTAGGTCCACCCCTGAATCCATGGCGTTTGACTCCTCCCTGAAAACCTTTACCCTTGGAGGTGCCAACGATATCAACCGATTCTCCAACCGAGAAGAGACTTGCATCAAATTTTGAACCGATTTCCAAACTCTCCAGGGTTGCACCTTCCTGCAGCTCTACCTCACGCAATACCTTAAACGGACCAAGTTCCGGTCCGGGACGGCGCTGGCGATTTTGCTGCACCCTGAGTAACTTCTGGATTTGTTTGTCCTTTTTATCTCCCGAAGCTGCTGTCCCCTTCTCTGATTCCTCTTCAGAGGTTTCGCTCTTGGCCTTTTTCGACCGCTGCTCTTGCTGGTAGGCTTGCAGGCGCTTGCGCTGAGCTTTTAATAAAGGGAGGCTATGTCCAAGATGCCCCAATTCAGGACGCGTGGTATTCTTTAATTTCGTCTGCTCAAAGCCAATCTGGACTGCTTCGTAACCGTCACGGGCAGTAGTCTTAATCTGCGTTATAATGCAAGGGCCAGCTTCGATCACTGTGACCGGGATAGCTGTGCCATTCGGCCCAAATACTTGGGTCATGCCAACCTTTCTGCCCAACAAACCATTTAGCATATCCTTTCCTCTCTTCTCTGCTGTAGGGACCTGATGTATGGCATCCTTGATAAAAAACATATAGTTTGACATCTCAGAGGCCAATACTCTTTCCGTTATGTGACCTTACTTCTTCCTACAGCTTGATTTCGATATCTACGCCTGCGGGCAAATTCAATCGTGTCAGGGCCTCAACTGTTTTGTTGGTCGGCTCGATAATATCTATCAGGCGTTTGTGCGTGCGAATTTCAAATTGTTCACGCGCATCTTTATCAATAAATGGCGAACGCATCACAGTAAATTTTTCGATCTCTGTGGGCAGGGGTACCGGGCCTGAGACCCGGGCACCCGTCTGCTGTGCAGTATCGACAATCTGCATCGCTGATTGGTCGAGAATGCGGTGATCATATGCCTTCAGGCGAATGCGAATCCGCTGTTTGGTTCCGGTAGCCATATCTCTCTCCTAATGTAGGAATCCGGCATCTGCTCTGATGCCAGGCCTACGCAGGTACCCTATGCGGTACCCCTACACTTCTTACTGCTGGACGCGGGTGCAGACGCCAGCCCCAACGGTGCGTCCCCCCTCACGGATGGCAAAATGCACACCCTCTTCCATCGCCACCGGCTGCAACAACTCCACTGTCATCTCGATGTTGTCTCCCGGCATCACCATCTCCACTCCCTCCGGCAAGCGGATCGCTCCGGTCACATCGGTGGTGCGCACATAAAACTGCGGCCGATAGCCATTGAAGAACGGCGTGTGCCGCCCGCCCTCTTCTTTGGACAAGACGTAGACCTGCGCTTGCAAGAGGCGGTGCGGCTTGATCGAACCCGGCTTGGCTAAGACCTGCCCGCGCTCTAGCTCGCTGCGTTCGACTCCTCGCAACAGGCAGCCCACGTTGTCGCCGGCCAACCCCTCATCCAGGGTCTTCTGGAACATCTCCACCCCGGTCACCACCACCGAGCGGATCTCTTCTTTCATGCCCACGATCTCGACGCTGTCGCCCACTTTGACCCGCCCGCGCTCAATACGTCCGGTGCCCACCGTGCCACGGCCTTTGATGCCAAAGACGTCTTCGATCGGCATCAAAAACGGCTTGTCGATGGCGCGAGTGGGGGTGGGAATGTAGCGATCGACGGCATCCATCAACTGCCAGATGCAGGCGGCGGCGGCATCGCTGCGTGTGAGGTCGCCGCTGCTCTCCAAGGCATGCAAGGCCGACCCCCGGATCACCGGCACTTCGTCGCCGGGAAACTGGTAGCGACTCAACAGTTCGCGCACTTCCAACTCCACCAGTTCTAAGAGTTCTTCATCTTCGAGCATGTCGACTTTGTTCAAAAAGACGACCATGGCCGGGACTTCGACCTGCCGGGCCAGCAAGATGTGCTCGCGCGTCTGAGGCATGGGGCCATCCGGCGCACTGACCACCAGCATGGCCCCGTCCATCTGGGCGGCCCCGGTGATCATGTTCTTGATGTAGTCGGCATGGCCCGGGCAGTCCACGTGCGCATAGTGGCGCTGCTCGGTCTCGTATTCGACATGGGCAATGGCAATCGTGATGCCTCGCTCGCGCTCCTCGGGCGCTTTGTCAATCTGGTCAAAGGCCACGTATTTGTTGGCGGCGTTGGCTTTGGCCAGCACTTTGGTGATCGCCGCCGTCAGCGTGGTCTTGCCATGGTCGATATGTCCGATCGTCCCCACGTTCACATGCGGCTTCGTTCGCTCAAATTTCTTCTTCGCCATAGGTTTTCCTCATCCTCCATCAGTGCTCAGTGCAAACATATGTGCGTCAGGGACTGCACTTTTGCGATAGCACTCGTTATGTTTTCCATCTTTCATCCAACGCAGATACTGGATGCAATCTACAAAAGATAGTAATACAGCTTAATTCGGTAGGCCTCTTCCCTGATTTCGGCTCCGAAGCTTCCTTTTGGATCGCAATGGAGAAGCGCAATTGCTTGCGCCTCTCCATTACTCCCTACCGACGAATCAATTTACCCTTAGCGGGTTGACTTCGCGATAATTGTATCAGCAATATTTCTCGGCACGGGTTCGTAATGTGCAAACTCCATTGAATAGTTCGCACGGCCGCTAGTCATCGAACGAAGGTCATTCACATAGCCGAACATCTCAGCGAGAGGGACATGGCCGCGCACTACCACCATCGAACCATGATTGTCCATCCCTAGAATAGTTCCACGGCGACGGTTTAGATCACCAATAATATCGCCATAAAATTCCTCAGAGGTGGTCACCTCTACCAACATCACAGGTTCAAGTAGAATAGGAGCAGCTTTACGTGCCGCCTCCTTGATTGCCATAGAACCGGCAGTCTTAAAGGCCATTTCACTCGAGTCGACTTCATGATAGGATCCATCGTAGAGAGTAGCTTTGACATCTATCATTGGATAGCTAGCAATGAAACCATTTTCCAATGCTTCGCGAATGCCATTCTCGACAGGTTTAATATATTCTTTGGGCACCACGCCACCAACTATAGCATTGATAAACTCAAAACCCTTGCCGCGCTCGTTTGGTGCTACTTTAATCCACACATCACCATACTGCCCATGCCCACCTGTCTGCCGGATATACTTGCCTTCGGCCTGAGCCTCACGCGTGATTGTCTCGCGATAGGCAACCTGCGGACGCCCCACATTTGCCTCAACCTTAAACTCACGGAAGAGACGATCAACAATCACTTCCAGGTGCAGCTCGCCCATACCACTAATGATGGTCTGACCACTATCTACATCGGTACGTATCTGGAAAGTCGGATCTTCTTCCGCCAGCTTAGTCAGGGCAATAGCCATCTTATCCTGGTCAGCGCGGGTCCTTGGCTCGATAGCAATCGAAATCACCGGCTGTGGGAACGTGATAGACTCAAGGATAATGGGATGTTGAGGATCGCACAACGTATCACCAGTAAAGGTATTGCGCAGACCTACAGCAGCGCAGATATCACCTGCCCGGATTTCATCGATATCCTCCCGGTGATTCGCATGCATACGCAGCAGGCGCCCAATACGTTCTGTCTTGCTCTTAGTGCTATTCTCAACAGCCGCGCCCTTCGTCAATGTACCCGAATACACACGTAGGTATGCCAGGCGTCCCACAAATGGATCAGAAACAATTTTGAAGGCGAGTGCGCTAAATGGTGCGGAATCGCTTACTTCACGTGTAACGGCCTCATTGGTATCAGGGTCTATGCCAGTTGGAGGAGGAATATCAAGCGGGGAAGGAAGATATGCAACAACAGCATCTAACATTGCTTGCACGCCCTTATTTTTCAGGGACGAGCCACAAAGTATCGGCACAACTGTTCCGGCAATCGTCGCTCGCCGGAGCGCCGCGACAAGTTCCTCCTTGCTAATCTCCTGACCTTCAAGATATTTAAGCGTCAACTCCTCATCCGTTTCGGCCACCCGCTCGATCAGCAACTCTAGTTGGTGCTTAAACTCGGCCTCCATACTTGGAGGTACCTGGGTATGATCAGACTTTGTGCCGAGGTCATCAGTAAAGATAACCGCCTGCTGTTCGATCAGATCTATGAACCCCTTGAAATTGCTTTCTTGCCCAATCGGAATCTGGATTGGGACAGGTGTCGCCCCCAGGCGTTCACGAATCATCTCCACTGTACGCCAAAAATCAGCGCCAACACGATCCATTTTATTTACAAAACAGATACGAGGAACATTATATTTATTCGCTTGACGCCATACTGTTTCAGATTGTGGTTCAACACCAGCAACCGCATCAAAGATGACGATACCACCGTCTAGAACACGCAAAGACCGTTCTACCTCAGCCGTAAAGTCTACATGGCCAGGCGTATCGATGATGTTGATACGATGATCCAGCCAAAAACAGGTTGTCGCCGCTGATGTAATCGTAATACCTCGCTCCTGTTCCTGAGGCATCCAGTCCATTGTGGCGGCCCCTTCATGCACCTCACCCATGCGGTGAATCTTCTTAGTGTAGAAGAGCACGCGCTCAGTCGTGGTCGTTTTACCAGCATCTATATGAGCAATAATTCCAATATTTCGGGTCTTTTCCAGTGGAAATTCTCTAACCATGTATATTGTTACCAGCGATAATGAGCGAAAGCCTTGTTAGACTCCGCCATCCTATGTGTCTCCTCACGTTTCTTAACTGTTGCACCTTGTCCAGCGGCAGCATCCATCAGTTCGCTGGCAAGTTTCTCAGACATTGATTTTCCTGTGCGGGAACGAGCCGAACGAATAAGCCAACGCATTGCCAGGGCATTGCCGCGCTCCCTACGTATATCGACAGGAACCTGGTAAGTAGAACCACCGACACGGCGCGGTTTCACTTCTAGCGTAGGCGTTGCATTCTTCAGCGCCTGCTCAAATATATCGAGCGGGGGTCGCTTCTGCTTGGCCTCAATCACATCAAAGGCATCGTAAATGATACGCTCAGCCAGGCTACGTTTTCCGTTTAACATTAACTTACCAATAAAGCGGGCCACATTCCGGCTCCTGTACTTTGCATCCGGTACATCTGGCCGCCGCACCACTCTTTTACGTCTTGGCAAGGTGTGCTTCCTCCTAACTAAACACCACAAAAGGCGTCGATTCGATTGCAGGGTTGCCCCTGCAATCTCCTACAGACGCCTGACGCGAGTGCCTATCCATTTACTTGCTTGTTCCACTACCCTCAAACCGGGTCGAAATCAATGCAATGGAGAACACTCGACACTCATCGCATAAAGACAGAAATTACAGAGTTTGTCTCTTCAGCTCTCTACGATGAACGATATGCCGACCTATCTGCTTGCTTGTTTGTTTGCAGTACCCTTAACGGGTCGCGATCAATGTAGGGATCGACAAAGTTTTCTCTGCCGGTCTATTTCTACATTGGTTGCGTTTATTTTCTTTTTAGCGCCCTTTTGTGGCTGCAGCCTGTCCTGGTTTTGGCCGCTTTGCTCCATACTTGGAGCGACCACGACGGCGTTTTGTAACTCCGTCACTGTCCAGCGTTCCACGAACGATGTGATAGCGAACACCAGGCAAATCTCTTACTCTCCCACCACGAATGAGCACAACTGAGTGCTCTTGCAGATTGTGCCCTTCGCCCGGAATGTAAGCATTTACTTCCATTCGGTTGCTTAAGCGAACACGAGCAATCTTACGCATTGCCGAGTTCGGCTTTTTGGGCGTTATGGTCCGCACTTGAGTGCAGACACCACGCTTCTGTGGCGAGGCGAAACGCTCAGTTCGGTTCTTCAGCGCATTGTACGAATACCGCAGCGCTGGGGCCTTTACCTTCCCTCTCTTCTGTGAGCGGCCCTTACGGATCAATTGATTGATCGTCGGCAATGAAAGATTCTCCCTATTCTCTATCTTGGGCGAAGTAAACTGCGCCTGTTATTTCACCTACATGCGGAGTCATATAGTATCACTCATTCTCGTGGCTGTCAAGTACCATCCCTGCACCAACGCCAACACTCGCAGCCGTCGACGATGTTGTCAACTGTGCTGCTGCTTGCTGCTGGCGTGCAATCTGCTCCCGGCGACGCTGGACAAAGCCGGAACCAGCAGGAATGAGCTTACCAATGATCACATTTTCCTTCAGACCTACCAGGTGATCGGTTTGAGCCTCGATCGCTGCTTCCGTCAGTACGCGAGTAGTTTCCTGGAAGGAGGCTGCCGCCAGGAAGCTATCGGTATTGAGCGAAGCCTTGGTGACACCAAGCAGCACCGTTTGTGCAGTTGCTGGTTCGCCACCTTCTGCTAGCACATGGGCATTCGTATCTGCATAGACAAAACGATCAACAAGGTCATTTGGCAACATCTCGGTATCACCTGGATCATCCACTTTGACTCGGCGCAACATCTGGCGAATAATCACTTCGATGTGCTTGTCATTGATATACACACCAGTGTTACGATAGACCTTCTGCACTTCCTTCACCAGGTACATCTGCACAGCCTCACGGCCTTGGATACGCAATACATCCTGTGGATCGGGCTGTCCAGCAGTAAGTGCGGTACCAGCCTGAATCTTTTGTCCCTGCGTGACAGCGATATTGCGTGCGGCCGGGATTGAATAGGATCGCTCTTCACGCTCCTCAAAGCGAATGGAGAGCAGGCCATCTGCGTTACTCAGAGCTTCTCCTTCGGTGCGGGCCAGCACGGGTATCGGCTCATTGCCATCTTCGGCAGGCATCAAAGCAATAGCCTTGTCTTTCTGCACCTTATCCCGGTCATTGACAAGTATCTGGCTGCCCTCGGGTAATGGATACTCATCGAAGAAGACGTTGGTAGAGACAACGCGCACTGTGCGCGCGCCAGTACTCTCGTCTTTTACGATTTCTACAACCCCGTCGATCTCGCTAATCTCCGCCTTGTCTTTTGGCACACGTGCTTCAAACAACTCCTCGACGCGCGGCAAGCCTTGTGTGATGTCTCCTTGCGCTCCCGCGATACCTCCAGTGTGGAAGGTACGCATAGTTAACTGCGTACCAGGCTCACCAATTGACTGAGCGGCAATAATTCCTACCGCCCCACCAAGACTGGCGAGAGCATTTGCAGCAAGATCACGCCCATAACATTTACGACATACTCCCCGGTGCGCTAGGCATCCGAGCACGGTACGTACACGTACCGCCTCGATTCCAACATTGACGATTTGATCCACGATATCGTCGGTTAGTTCGTCACCGACTTCTACCGAATCAAAGCCAGGAATGGGATCTGCCAGAACACGACCCTTCAGGCGGTCGCGAATATCCGGCAGCATCATGTCTTTGCTATCTTCTTCGGTAATCAAGATTCCCTCTGTTGTGCCACAGTCCTCTTCGGTGACAATTACATCCTGCGCCACATCGATCAAACGCCTGGTCAGGTAACCTGACTCAGCGGTTCGTAAAGCAGTATCCGCTAGGCCCTTACGAGCACCATGACTGCTGATAAAGTACTCCAGCACGCTCAAGCCTTCGCGGAAGTTACCACGGATTGGAATGTCGATAATTTTGCCCGATGGGCTTGCCATTAAGCCGCGCATACCTGACAACTGGCGAATCTGTTGGAACTTCGCCTTAGTTGCCCCTGACTTCGCAATGGTGTAAATCGATCCATACGGGTCCAGTGTTGACTCCACCATCTTTGTAACGTTTTCGGTGGCTTCGTTCCAGGCATCAACTGTCTGCTGATACCTCTCGTTGTCAGTGATGAGACCCTCACGATACTGCTCTTCAAGTTCGGCAATCTTGGCATCGGCTCTCGCCAATTCCTCTTGCTTTCCTACCGGCACCTTGACATCGCTAATGGCGATAGTCACGCCAACCTTCGTAGCATAGGCGAAGCCAAGACGTTTAATTTCATCGGCCAACTCAGCGGTTTTTACACGCCCATACTCCTTGAAGCACTCGCCGATGATCTGCTTCAGGTTCTCTTTCTTCATTGGGTAGTTTTTGAAGCGCAGGCGCTCTGGTAATGCCTCATTCAAGATGATACGTCCTACGGTCGTCTCCACCAGCTTCCCATTTGCTCGCATAGTAGCCTTCGCTGGAGGGGGCACATCATAGACATCCGTATCGCCGAGGCGTACCTTGATCAGGGCTTGCAGGTCAACCACCCCATGCTGATAGGCTAACAAGGCTTCGGACGTGTCGGTAAAGATACGTCCCTCACCTTTCATACCAGGACGATCTTGCGTCAGATAGAAGCAACCCAGCACCATATCCTGACTTGCGCCAATCGACGGCTCACCCGTTGCTGGCGAAAGCAGGTTGCGTGTTGAGAGCATAGACCTACGCGCTTCATCCTGCGCCTTTTCCGAGAGCGGTACGTGCACCGCCATCTGGTCACCATCAAAGTCGGCATTAAAGGCCGAACAGACAAGCGGATGCAATTGAATAGCGCTGCCTTCTACCAGCACGGCCTCAAAAGCCTGAATACCCAGCCGGTGTAGGGTTGGCGCACGATTCAACAACACAGGATGATCTTTAATGACCTCTTCGAGCACATCCCACACTTCCGGCTTGACACGCTCTACAAAGCGTTTCGCGCTCTTAATGTTGTGCGCAAAGCCTTGCTCTACCAGCTTACGCATCACAAATGGCTTGAAGAGTTCCAACGCCATCTTTTTGGGCAGACCGCATTGGTGCAACTTGAGATCTGGTCCTACTACAATCACCGAACGACCAGAGTAGTCGACACGCTTACCAAGCAGATTCTGCCGGAAGCGGCCTTGCTTACCTTTGAGCATATCAGATAGGCTCTTTAGCTTGTGATTGCCAGAACCGGCCACAGCGCGGCCACGCCGCCCGTTATCAATCAAGGCATCACATGCCTCTTGCAACATACGCTTCTCGTTGCGAATGATGATCTCCGGTGCGCCCAACTCTAGCAGCCGCTTGAGCCGGTTATTACGATTAATCACGCGTCGATAGAGATCATTCAAATCGGATGTGGCAAAGCGGCCCCCATCGAGTTGCACCATGGGTCGCAGATCAGGCGGCAAGACAGGCAAGACTGTCAGGATCATCCACTCCGGCGAGGTGTTTGACTTGCGGAAAGCCTCAACAACCTTCAAACGTTTCGTTGCTTTCTTGCGCCGCTGGCCAACAGTCGAACTAATCTCATTCCACAGGTCGGCAGCCAGCTTATCCATGTCCAATGCCCCGATCAGCTCGCGTACTGCTTCCGCGCCCATGCCCGCCCGGAATACATCTGAGCCAAAGGCATCGCGCAACTCACGGTAGCGATTCTCCTGGAGAAGGTCCATTTTCTTGAGTCCTTCCAGGTCACGGCGTAATTGCTCCAGTCGCTGCCGCCTATCGACGCGCTGAGTCTCCAATTGCGTCTGTACCGAGTCAATTTGCCCCTGATAGTCAACCTTCAGGCGCTCGGCTTCGCGCTCACTCTGCATCTGTATAGTCTCAAGTTCATGCCGTGCGTTTTCTACGATATCGTTACGACAGGCCTCGGCAACGCGTTCTAACGTTTCAAGGTCTTTCGGCGTAACCACGTCACTCTGCTTGACAATCACGCGGTCCGTCGGGCCGAAGATAATGTCTTCTTCAGCTTCGTGGGCCATAGCTGCCTCTAACTCGGCGAGCGTTACACTTTCGGCCTCCCTTGCGGCTTCTAGTTCCTGTTCGCGCCGTGCCTCAATCTCCTGTTGATCTACAGAAGTGCGCTTGACGGCATCTTGAATGTCACTTTCGCGCTTCTCCTTCAGACTATCGATACGCTCGACAACCTTCTCATCCAGGTTTTGATCAAGTTTGATGAGTTCTTCATCGATATGCATCAATTCTCGCTGACGAGCTTCTTCGTCGATATGCGTGACGACATAGAGGGCAAAGTAAAGGATGCGCTCCAGGTTACGCGGGGAGAGATCCAGCAACAAGCCTATACGGCTCGGCGTTCCTTTAAAGTACCAGATATGACTTACCGGCGAAGCGAGTTCGATATGTCCCATGCGCTCCCGGCGCACCTTTGAGCGTGCCACTTCGACGCCACATTTGTCGCACACAATACCTTTGAAGCGTACACGCTTATATTTACCGCAATAGCATTCCCAGTCTTTAGTTGGACCAAAGATGCGCTCGCAGAAAAGGCCATCCTTCTCCGGCTTGAGTGTGCGATAGTTGATGGTTTCCGGTTTCGTTACCTCACCATAACTCCAGCTACGAATCTGTTCAGGGCTGGCAAGGCTGATACGTATTGCATTAAAATCGTTTACTTCGAGCATGATGCCTCCTGGTGTTGGGGTACAAACGGCGTACCCAGCCACCTTCTTGGGCGCAATGGAGTACGCCCCTCCTACCATGTTGGATGCAATTGATTGGACGACCGCTACCTATGATGATAGGTAGCTGGCCGATCTTGAACTACTGGTCTCCTTCGAAACCGGATAAGTTAATGCCCAGTTCTGGCATTACGTCGTTCGAGGTATCCTCAACGAATTGAATCTTCTGCTCATCTTCGTTGAGAACCTCAACGTTAATACCAAGACTTTGCAATTCTTTGACTAAGACTTTAAAGGATTCCGGCACTCCCGGCTCCATGATATTTTCACCCTTAACGATTGCTTCGTAGGTCTTAACACGGCCTACGACATCGTCGGATTTAACGGTCAGGATCTCCTGCAGGATATTGGCCGCACCATAGGCTTCGAGCGCCCATACTTCCATTTCACCGAAACGCTGTCCGCCAAACTGCGCTTTACCGCCAAGGGGCTGCTGTGTTATCAGGCTGTATGGCCCGGTTGAACGAGCATGGACTTTGTCTTCGACCAGATGTGCTAGCTTCAACATGTAGATGTAGCCTACTGTGATCGGCTGATCGAATGGCTCACCCGTTCGTCCGTCGAAGAGCTCTATCTTGCCTGTATCTGGAAGATTGGCGCGGCGCAGGTACTCTTCGATGTCTTCTTCACTAGCCCCATCAAAAACCGGCGTAGCGATCTTGATACCCAGGGTATTAGCCGCCCATCCCAGGTGCGTTTCCATAATCTGTCCAATGTTCATGCGGTGCGGCACACCCAACGGGTTCAGAATGATATCCACCGGTGTGCCATCTGGCAGGAATGGCATATCCTCAATTGGTAATACCCGCGAGATGACGCCTTTGTTGCCGTGGCGTCCGGCCATTTTGTCACCAGCGCCAATTTTGCGCTTCTGGGCAATGCTGACCCGTACGAGTTGATTGACACCTGGTGGTAGTTCATCACCCTGGTCCCGCGAGAACACTTTCACTTCAACGACTTTTCCGCGCTCACCATGGGGTACGCGCAGAGAGGTATCTTTGACCTCGCGAGCTTTTTCACCAAAGATGGCTCGCAGGAGCTTTTCCTCAGCAGTCAGTTCAGTCTCGCCCTTAGGCGTGATCTTGCCAACGAGGATATCTTGCGGCCCAACCTCGGCACCGACATAGACGATGCCGCGCTCGTCAAGGTTCCGCAGTCCTTCTTCGCCGACATTTGGAATGTCCCGCGTGATCTCTTCGGGGCCAAGTTTAGTATCACGTGCGTCAATCTCGTACTTTTCGATATGTATAGAGGTGAAAAGGTCTTCACGTACTATGCGTTCGCTAATCAGGATGGCATCTTCGTAGTTACCACCTTCCCAACTCATAAAAGCGACGAGTATATTCTGTCCAAGGGACAGTTCACCATAGTCTGTGGATGAACCATCAGCGATGACCTGTCCGGCGGTCACATAATCGCCCTTATGCACGATTGGCCGCTGGTTGAGGCAAGTTCCTGCATTAGAACGCATAAACTTGCGTAAGCGGAAGGTATGCACTTCACCTTGTTCGTCTACAATCTGGATCTGATGAGCAGTTGAACTAACAACTTCACCATTGACCGGGCTTACTATAACCTGGCCAGAGTCAATCGCTACCTGGCGTTCGACCCCCGTACCACAAATTGGCGCTTGTGGCCTTAGGAGTGGAACAGCCTGGCGCTGCATATTCGCGCCCATCAATGCCCGGTTCACGTCATCATGTTCCAAGAATGGGATGAGCGCAGTTGCTACGCTGACGGTCTGGCGCGGCGAAACGTCCATGTAGTCCATGTAATCAGAGTTTTCCATGACGAACTCACCCAGGTAACGAGCAAGTACGCGCTCTTCCATGAATTCGCCTTTCTCGTCTAACTTTGCATTTGCCTGGGCGATCCAGTAATTTTCTTCGTCATCCGCAGTACGATAGTCCACCTCTTCAGTGACAAAGGGTTTAATCCTCACCTCAATATCATCCAAGACCTGTGATAACTTTGCAAACAGCGCTTCATCAACACGGACTCGTGTTCTCGCCTTTACGAGAACCTCGCCATCCGGCGATTGTACATCTTCGTTTTCATGTCCAACAATGCCACGGAATTCGCGACCTATCAGGCGTGGATCATTAGCTCGCAGACGTTTGTAGACTTTGCGATAGGGCGTTTCAATAAAGCCATAAGGATTGATCTGCCCATAGGTAGCCAGATTTCCGATAAGGCCAATGTTCGGACCCTCTGGTGTTTCAATTGGGCAAATGCGACCATAATGCGAACGATGCACGTCACGCACTTCGAAGCCCGCTCGTTCACGTGATAATCCACCAGGGCCAAGCGCTGAAAGGCGGCGCTTATGGCCAATTTCAGCGAGAGCGTTGGTCTGATCCATGAACTGCGAGAGCTGGCTGCCACCAAAGAATTCTTTCATTGCGGCAACGACCGGACGTATGTTGATCAGAGCGTTGGGAGTAGCCTGTCCTGGCTCCTGAATGCTCATACGTTCTTTGACAACACGCTCCATTCGCAGCAATCCGACGCGAAACTGCGTCTGTATAAGTTCGCCTACACATCGAACACGACGGTTGCCAAGGTGGTCGATGTCATCTTTGCGCCCATGGCCATTATTCAATTCAATCAGGCGTCGAACGATGTTAACCAGGTCATCTTGCGTTAAGATACGCTGACTCTGCGGTATTGAAAGGTCAAGCTTCCTGTTGAGCTTGTAGCGTCCAACGCTGCCCAGATCATAGCGACGGGCATTGAAGAACATATTCTTGACAAGCGAACGAGCATTATCGATAGTAGCCGGATCACCTGGACGCATCTTCTTATACAGTTCGAGCAGGGCTTCTTCCTCTCGTTTGACAGGGTCACGATCCAATGTTGCCTGGATGTAACGAACGTGGGGATCATTATCGACATCTCGGAATGCGTCGAGGATACCCTGATCAGTTGAGAGATTAAGGTTCTCAACGTACCATTGTTCTTTCGTCAGGCTTGCAATCGCACGAAGCAGAGTAGTGACCGGCAACTTACGTTTACGGTCGATTTTCACTGTAAGCAGATTCTTGTTGCTGGTCTCAAATTCTAGCCACGCGCCACGTGCAGGAATAAGCTTGGCAGCATAAAGCCTGCGGCCAGTAGTTACATCTTCGTCGGCAGTAAAGTAAACGCCCGGTGAACGCACAAGCTGACTAACGACGACACGTTCTGCGCCGTTGATGATGAATGTACCTTCTTTGGTCATGAGTGGGAAATCACCCATGAAGATATCCTTCTCTATAATTTCGCCAGTTTCTTTGTTGGTCAGTCGGGCTTTTACAGTTAAAGGCGCAGAGTACGTGGTATCACGGTCGCGACACTCATCCTCAGTGTACTTTGGCTTACCAAAGGGCTCAGGCGGTACGATAAATTCGAGTTTCAGATTTTTTCCAGTAAAATCTTCAATAGGAGAAATTTCATCAAAAAGTTCTCGTAAACCTTCTTTCTTAAACCATTCAAAAGAATCAAGCTGAATCTGAATCAGGCCTGGCATTGGCCGTATATTCGGGATACGCGCAAAAGATACGCGCTCAGGAATGGCAACGGCCTTGCTGCTTACTGCCATAAGTAGTGTTCTCCTCTCACTATAGGGGCTATCCCTTCTCCTTATCGTCTCGGCAACGCTGCTGCGCAGCTACCGCTTCGCGGTCAGCTGAGACGGACAGGTATCAGTGGTCACCCTCCCACCAGGGTACCAGGAGTAAACTGTAGAGGCGATGCGTCTCGGGGACATCGCTTACGTGGTGACAAAGGCAACTACAAGAGTCACCTTTGTGCCCTCCTCATGAAAATGTTAACGGAAGAAGAAAAACCGATAATTACCCACTAATGCCCGTGCTGGAAAACGTTTTATGACAAGAAAAGTAACCGCTCTGTGCTTTCACAAGCGGTTACTCCTACGTCCCTACATGTACTAGTTATTTTCGGATCATCCACGTGCACAACCCCACATCATTAGACATAACGTCTGTCTCAAGTATAATAACAAAACAGGCTACATCTTTCCCATATCGTAGTACTAATGTCGTTCTGCCACATCTCTCTTTCGCTGATAACCCTAGATAACGGTCATAGCCTTTTGTAGTCGCTTAAAAAGCTAGCCTTCTTGCAGGTTTACGTGGCATCTTTAACAGATGCAGTTTCCTTACATGGGTAGTGGGGAATGATGTATCGTTAAGCTTTCTTGTTTAACCTGGTCTCTCAAACAGATTTCGAATCAAGTGTTCTGCTACACCTGACGTTATAGACAATCCGACAGCATGTAGTATACTACTTCAGTGAAATCTTGTCAATAGTTTTTTGGTTTTTGTTCTAAAAGCTCTCTTTAGTATCAGACTAACATCGTAAAGCGTTCCTCCTCGCAGATCCTATGCTTTTCGCCGGGTCTATGAGAGGAGTTTATTGCCGTTTATGACTTTCCCCAACACTTCAGCCTCTGTCACCCACATCTATAGACGTATAAACCTTTCAACTAGCTACATAGAGACCTGACTGCTATCTTTGTTCGTTTCTCAGGTCCTCGAAAAGGATAGTCTGCAAATAACGTTCGGCAGCACTTGGAAAAATCGTAACGATTACTTTTCCTCGATTTTGGGCCTTACGCGCTTCTTGTAATGCAGCCCAGGTCACTGCACCACTACTGATACCAACAGAGAGTCCCTCCTCCTGCATAAGGCGGATAGCAATGGTAACGGCATCCTGATCACTAACAGGAATGACGCGATCTATGAGATCAACACGCAAGGTATCCGGTTGAAAGCCTGCGCCCAGTCCTTCAATACGGTGTGGCCCAGGACTCCTACCAGATAAAACAGCGCAGGAGGCTGGTTCTACAGCAATGACTTCAATGCCGGGTTTGCGTGCTCGAAGTCCTTCTGCGACCCCAGATAAGGTCCCTCCTGTGCCAACACCAATCACAACTATGTCTACTGCGCCAGCAGTATCTTCCCAAATTTCCACGGCTGTTCCTTCGCGATGCGCGCGCGGATTAGCCTGATTGTAGAATTGCTGTGGGAACCAGGCATTAGGAAGGGCTGTACGCAGTTCGATAACCTTGTTGATGGCTCCACGCATGCCCCGGTTCCCGGGAGTGAGGAGAATTTTCGCTCCAAAACGCTGCAAGAGGAGACGGCGCTCTATGTTGATCGTATCGGGCATCGTCAATATGCATGTATAGCCGCGCGCGGCAGCAATCCAGGCAAGAGATATGCCCATGTTCCCGCTGGTAGGCTCAGTGATAATTCCACCTGGACGTAACAGGCCCTGCGCTTCAGCTTCGCAGATCATTTGTAAGGCGGCACGATCCTTTATGCTTCCGCCTGGATTGAACATTTCGAGTTTGGCAAGTAGGACGATTTGCTGCGATTGTGGTATATCGGAGGTAATTCGCTTTAATTCGACTAGAGGTGTATGACCGACAAGTTCAGTGACATCCTTTGTCCAATGTGTCATGGCTTCAGCTAGATATAATACATGGTCTCAGTATTGCCGACCCGGTGTCGCTGGGCAAGCTCATAGATTGTAGTTGAAATGAGTACTTGTTGCGTCATCTCATCAATTTTACGCCAGACCTCACGCAATGCACAGCCTGGTGTGAGTTTGCAAAAGTCTGGGTTAGGCAAGCATTCCATCGGCGGTACATATCCTTCAAGAGCCTGTAGCACCTGAGCCATAGTAATCTGCGCAGGTGGTTTGGACAGCATATGCCCGCCCTTTGGACCACGAACACTCTTAACCAGACCTTCCTTGCGTAAGACCATTAAAATTTGGTCGAGATATTGTTCTGGAATATACTGCCTGCTGGCGATATCGGCACTCTCAATCGGCCCTTGGCCATAGTACGCTGCCAAATCAAGCATGGCTCGCAGGCCATAATCGCCTTTCATTGTCAATTTCATTTCCAGGCACCTTTCCAGCAGCTCAGGCATATTGAATCGAGGGTTCTCCCCGGTCCTCTAGCCCACTTACCGCTAAGAATCGCCCATCCCGCTCTAACGATTATTGACAATCAAACCTGGGAAGGGTGGTTTGTATCAGTTGTATCAATTGTATCGCTTGTAGCAGTCATATTTGGTATGAGAAGGAGACGCTACATATTGCCACCGTTGATTGTCAAAGTTCATCGGGTTCGAGAGCCAATCTCCTGCTCGTAGAATATATCAGGAGTGATTCGCTGTCAATGGGTCTTACTATCCATAACGCTAACGTCGCTACCGTCTAGTGCTGTACACTCCTCAGACGAGATGAGCGGTAATGCCGAATTTCGTGTAATTGCCAGCAAGTCGGTGCGAATTTTCGTAAAATGTTCACGCAAGGCAGCCATCTGCACCCGTTGATCTTCGATGCGTATCCAGATACGCTTCTGAGGAAAATAAAAGCTGATACACAAACTCAAGATAAGTATTACGGCTGTTGGCCAGATAAGCGTAGAACCTGCATCTTTTGTAACCAGCAAGACAGTTGCTTCACTTGCACTATTTAGCCTGATTGTCAATTGCTTGTCAAAGCTTTGGCCCGATTGACCTGGTAGCAATCTCACAATAGCTTTGTCCTGGGTTGTAGGAGTATCTGGGGCGCCTACAGTGATAAGTATGGATGGATGTTGCACCTTTGCCAGTTGTACCGAGGGATTATGAATAAAAAATACGCCCATCGTCAGGTTTGATCCCGCTATGGGAATGCCTTTGGCATAGTCAACTATCAGGTTAGATGATATGTTGCTGCTTTGATCCAATACAATAGGGTCGTCACAGACAATACATCCCTGAGCATCAGCAATAGTAATGTTGACGGAGGGAATAAGCGATGATTGGTGAAAGACAACTCCACCATAGGATAAAGGATCGTTAACACGCAGGTGATTACTGTGCGCAACAAGTTCTCCATCCTTATAGACGCTCAGATCGGTCACATAATCAGTCGGCAGCCCTGTTTTGGGATCGAATGTGGCGGTAAAGTTATTGACACGAAAGCTGATGTTGTGCGGCGTGCCGCGCGGATACACAACGGCGCTCTGACCAGTAGGAAGTGCCTGGTCAAAGGTAAAGCCGGCAAGACTGTCACTGAGACTTACGATCGGTGCGGGCAGGAAGCGCCTGGCGGGACTGTTGGGGGGAAAGCCATGCCATTGTGAGAGGACACCTGCCATTAATAGCGTCACCAGGGCTGCGTGGAAGACAAAGGTGGCAAGTGTAGCCCAGGAATTTTTGTTAGCGTAAAGATAGGTAACCTTGTTATCCTCAAGGGTACGGACGCGAAAACCGCGCTTGCGTAATTCAGCTTGCGTCCAGGTAACGGCTTCAGGGTAAGTAAATTCGCTGCGCTCCAAGGCATTTTGATAGAAATTGTCATTGCGTCGGATGAGGGGATGCTTAAAATTCTGCCAGATGATTGGTGCTCGGTTCAATGTGCCAACAATGATACTGAGTGAAAGCACCGTGAGCAGGAGCATGAAATACCAGCTCGAAAAGATTGTAAAGAACTGCAGCAAGTCAAAGATAGGTGTAAGCGAACCATAGCGAGGTAGGGCATTCTGTTGTACCCAGGCAGCATAAGCAACGGGATCACCAAGGACTTCACCGGGAGCCTGCACAAAATAGATACCAATCAAGCAAATTACTGCTATTGAAGTAATCAAAATAATAGCGGTACGTACTGAACTTAGCCACCCCCAGGCGGCATTTATAGGATGCTTCAGAATGTAGAGAAAGCGCTGCTTATACCTCTGTTTAGGCGACAGCTTGTCAGATTGGGCCTTGCGGTTTCTCCTTGGATGTGTATCGGGTGCCAACGTTCTTGTACCGACACGCCGCGATTTTGGTTGATTCTTTATAGGAGTTGCCATACTGCTCTATCTTCGATCTTCCCCGCTTGGGAACGTTACATTTAGGATCGAGGTATCGACCTCTACATAATAATAGGGCATGAATGCATTTCTGGCAAGCAAAATTTTCTTCGCTTAAAAAGGATAACTTGATAATACCCCTGACTTCTTTGCTCCTACATTGACCCACCCCATTAAGGATGGTACACTTCCTAAAGCGTACAAATACAAGATGAGATAATAGCCTGAGGAGGATCCCAGCCATGTGGACTTCTACCCTGGAACTTAGCCCGAGACGAGTGTTTCTCACCCAGTTATTGGGACGTTTTTGGCATGGAGCATATTTTGCCTCTTTTGCGCCACTACAAGTGCAGAATCTGCCTCGACAATCATTGCCCGCGCCGGGCTGGGTGCGTGTTCGTAATCGCCTCGCTGGCGTGTGTGGCAGCGACTTCCATCTCATCTACGCTGACGGCGACTTTCATATCGCACCAGCTGCACTTCCAGGTCATAGACTCTCCTACCCCGGCCATGAAGCCGTAGGTGAAGTCATCGAAGTGGGAGACGACGTACAACATCTTCGTGTTGGTGATCGTGTTGTACTACAATATAGCCCCAATTGCATCTCTACAGGGATACAGTCCCCTTGCCGGTCGTGTGCTGCTGGCAACTACAATTTGTGTGAGCGTGGAAGCCTTCCTGGTCCGCAACCAATTGGTGGAGGTTGGAGTGAGGAGATGCTATTGCACGAGCAGCAACTCTTCCGCGTCTTACCAGAAATGAGCGACGAACAGGCTGTTCTGCTGGAACCTTCCGCTGTAGCTGTTCATGCCGTCCTGCGCCGCCTACCACAACTGGGCGAACATGTTCTCATTATTGGAGCAGGCACCATCGGACTGCTCATTTTACAAGTTATACGCGCTCTTACTCCCCAGGCTACAGTGAGCGTGATGGCCCGCTACTCATTCCAGGTCGAGCAGGCTACTCGTATGGGTGCGGCAAACATCCTATATTCACAGGATAGCTACCAGGACGTAGAGCGTGTCACGGGAGCGCAACTCTACAGAGGCATGTTCGGCAACAAAATGCTGCTCGGCGGCTACGATTTGATCTATGACACCATTGGTAGTAAGCACACGATTCACGACTCATTACGCTGGACACGTGCTGATGGTACAGTTGTGCTAGTTGGCCTTAGCTTGCACACTATGCATCTTGACCTCACCCCCATCTGGTACCGGGAAGTCGAGCTCATCGGCTCTCTCGGTCATGGCCTGGAAATCTGGCCAATTGGTACATATGAACGCCGTTCGACTTTCACCATTGCCGCTGAGATGATCGAACAAGGGCAAATCTACGCCGAAAAGCTGATTACTCATCGCTTCGCACTGAACAATTACCGTGAAGCGCTTTCTACTGCTACGAATAAATCACGCAGCCGGGCTATTAAGGTTGTGTTTGATTACGCTTTACTACCTGCCTCTGTGGTGCCAAATGTGCGAGCATCCGCACGTCAACGCCGTCCGGTCACTACAACAGCAGCATGGCCACAAGAGCAGCAAGGCGAACACGAGGGGTCTTTCTGGTCTCCAACACCTGATGAAGATTTCATCAAGCCTACACCCCCAGTTGCACCAATACCAGAACCAATAGAGATACCAACGTCTACTCAGCAAAGCTCAATGGCCCAAGCTGAACAACCTCCCACATCCTTAGAGGAAGAGCCTCCTGCACTTGAGGATCAAGGCCCGCAAAGCTCGATGGCCCAAGCTGAGCAACCTCTCACATCATCAGATGAAGAGCCTCCTGCACTTGAGGATCAAGGCCCCCAAAGTTCGATGGCCGAAGTTGAACAACTTCCCACATCATCAGATGAAGAGCATCCTACACTTGAGGATCAAAGTCAGACCATTACGATCCCTGTCTCAAAACAAAGACGCTCCCGCCAGTCAGCCCGATCGCGGAAGACTACCGAGGACGTACAAATATCCAGTGAAGCGATTGGGAATCCAGCCGGACCTGATCAACCTTCGGAGACGTTAGAAAAGTAGAGCATTATACGATGCAGGTCCCAACTTTAAATTTCTACGTAATACATAGACATTCAGCAGATGTGCGATAAATTAGACCTTAGCAGCATTGGTTATTTCATCATAGCCCATAATATTATCCATATATTATATGCTTCATCAAAAGGGTAGTTTTAAGGAGTAAGTATGACAAGCCAGGATCAGCAACCTGAAAGACTTTCTCCGCGACTTTTCATTTTATTGCTGCTGTTCACTATTCTTGTCGCGACTAGCGCTATTTTTGAACCTCACTTATTTGCCAACAGAGCTGGATCAAATTCATCCACAGCCTTTGGCGCAAGAGGCCCATTTATGAAAGCGCCACTTAATGTTATTCAACTTAATAAGCTTTGGCATCTTGTTACTCGTATGCAATATAAGCAACTTGCTAGCCTCTATGTCTCACATATGACGCTGGATGAAGAACTGGGCCAGCTTTTTATGGTTCAGTCATACGATCAGTTTTATTCTCCATCCCTCGAATATATGATTACTCAACTGCATGCAGGTGGGGTTGTGATGTACGCCTTTCAAATGCAGACCTTTAACCAGACCAAACATGATATTGCTGAAATGCAAAAGCACGCGGCTATTCCCTTGCTGATTGGATCAGATGAGGAGGGAGGCTTCGTAGAGCGCATACAGAATATCTTCGGTCACCATCCAGGAGCGTTAGAGATTTATCAGACAGGCAACGTAAATTTAGCGGCCCAGGCCGGGCATCGTATCGCCCATGATCTACAACTATTGGGGATTAATGCGGACCTTGCCCCCGATGTAGATGTGCAATTGGTGGACGGTCCCGATCAGTACTTGCGAACCTGGGGCTATACACCTCAGTCGGTGATTAAGTTTGGCGGTGCTTATCTACGAGCAGTTCAGGGGGACGGAGAAATTGCTTGCCTTAAGCATTTTCCCGGACTTGGTGCTGCCAGCACTGATGCGCACTACGCACTACCTGTAATTAATCGTACTGTAGAGCAGATCTATTCGGTTGAACTGGTTCCTTTCAAGCACTTTATTCAATCACAAAACAAGCTGGAAAATCCAGGCATGATTATGTCGACCGACCTATTGATGCCTGCAATTGATCCTGTCTACCCTGCAGAGCTGTCATACATCTTTATGACCGATATTTTGCGTAAGCAATTCGGCTATGAGGGCGTTGTCTTAACCGATGCCTTATGGATGACTGGCATTGCCCAACACTGGAGCCTTGAAGAGGCTGGAGTACTGGCGCTGAATGCCAGTAATGATATGCTGCTCGGCGCAATCGGACCCTATCAGATGATGGGCATGATCAATGCGCTGAAAGCGGCGCTGCGGAATGGGAGTCTCTCCAAGTCACGCGTTGATCAGGCCGTTACTCGCATAATCACGCTAAAGCTGCAATATCACCTCATGCCTGCCATATCACCCCAGGCTTAGAATTAAGCTCTTTTCTAGCGCAATTTAGCTCCTCGCGGTTCTTTCGACGGGTTGCCATATTTCTCGGATTTTGGGCGCGCCCGAAAATAGAGGCGAATGCCCGTACCTTTGAAACTAAAGGCTTGACGCAGCTGATTTTCCAGGTATCGCTCGTAAGAGAAATGTAGTACCTGCGGGTCATTCACGAAAAAGACAAAGGTTGGTGGATTCACTTGCGTCTGTGTCGCGTAGTATATTTTCAAAACCTTACCGCGAAATACGGTGGGGTTATGGCGACGAACCGCCTCCTGCACCACTTCATTGAGACGAGATGTGGGAATACGCAGATAACGCATATCAGCGATCTTCAGCACCGTTTCGAGTAGTGATTGCACATGATAACCGGTTTTCGCCGAAGCAAAAACAATGGGAGCATAGGGAATAAACTTGAGTCCTTCCGCAAGAATCTTACGGTAGCGTTCCGCACTTTCGATCTCCTCATCAGGACGAGGTTCTTTTCCCTCGCGTTCGGCACGTCGCTGTGCTTGAGCCAGGTCCCATTTGTTGACAACCACTATGACGCCTTTAGCTTTGCTCTGAATCTCGCCAGCAATATGAGTATCCTGTGCTGCCAATCCCTCGCTTGCATCGATTACAAGCAACGCCACGTCGCAGCGATCAATAGCACGGCTTGCGCGTAGCACACTATATTTCTCGACCCCTGGACCAATACGTCCGCGTCGTCGGATACCGGCAGTATCAATCAGAATCAGTTTTTTGCCCTGAAACTCAAGCTCTGTGTCTATTACATCGCGGGTTGTCCCTGGTACCTCGCTGACAATCGCCCGTGGGAAGCCAAGGATGGCATTGAGCAAGGACGATTTACCGACATTAGGGCGACCAACAATGGCAATACGTGTGATATCTTCATCCTCTTGGCCTTCGGATATCTCTTCCTCCGGTGGAAGCGCATCAACAATGCAATCAAGCAAATCGCCGGTTCCTGTGCCCTGGATAGAGGAGAGAACAATCGGTTCTCCAAGGCCTAGAGCATAAAATTCGACGGCATCCTGGCGGAGCCTGGCGTTATCAGCCTTGTTCGCAGCCAGGATTACAGGTTTTTCGGTGCGACGCAGCATCTCAGCTACTTCTTCATCGGCCGCAGTGATGCCCGCACGAACATCCACCATGAAAACAATCACGTCGGCTTCTTCGATAGCCAGTTTTGCCTGCGCCTGGACACGCTTCATAATATCGCCTGGTTGTCCATCCAGTCCCACCTGGCCAACAGGAATATCTGGCCCTAATTCAAGACCGCCCGTGTCGATGAGCGTAAATTCGCGGCCATTCCAATCGGTGTCGCCATAGATGCGATCACGGGTCGTGCCTGGCATATCTTCAACGATGGCGACGCGTTCGCCGATCATGCGATTAAAAAATGTGGATTTACCGACATTCGGTCGGCCTACTATGGCGACAAGCGGCTTCATCAAAACCCCTCTACCCTTTCTTTCCCATAAATGGGGCACCCCTTGTGGGGTGCCCTCTTTAGAACTGCTACTCTATATCGGTATTATAGCATAAAAACAAGCTTCACTCTTCTACTGAAACAGCTCCGTCACCGACCGCCCATCATGAATCCGGCTAATTGCTCCCGCGAACAATTCAGCTACTGAAAGTACCGTCATGTTGGGCATGCATTTCTGCTCCGAGAGTGGAATAGAATCAGTTATCACTATTTCTTTGACCGGTGCCTCTTTGAGGCGTTCAATTGCGGGGCCCGAGAAAATGCCATGAGTAGCACAGCAAAAGATATCACGAGTGCCTTGCTCATACACAACACGCACGGCTTGCGTAAGTGAACCGGCAGTATCGATTTCGTCATCCACAATCAGAGCATTTTTGCCTTCAACAGACCCAATAATGCCCATCGCCTCTGCAACACTGTTGTTCCCATGCCGGCGCTTCTCAACTATAGCAAGCGGTGCATTAAGACGGTCTGCCAGTTGGCGAGCCTTCTTGGCAAAGCCCTCATCAGCTGCAACTACTGTATAGTTATCCTGTTTTTTTCCAACAAAGTAACGCGCCTGCAAAATCTGCGCGGTCAACTCATCCACAGGTATATTGAAGAAGCCTTGAATCTGGCCCGCATGCATATCCATGGTCAAGACCCTGTGAGCGCCGGCTACTGTGATGCAATCTGCTATCAGTCGAGCGGTGATAGGTACGCGTGGCTGGTCTTTCTTATCAGTGCGACCATACGCATAGTAGGGAATGACCGCAGTGATACGAGCAGCAGAAGCACGCTTGAGGGCATCAATCATAATAAGCAATTCCATGATGGAGCGATTGACCGGGGAACTGAAAGGCTGAATAATAAAAACATCACGCCCACGTACATTATCATTGATCTTTACAAAAATATTTTCGTTGCTGAATTGAAAAACATCTGCATCACCGAGCGGTATGCCCAGATATTTACAGATAGCAGCCGCCAATGGGCGGTTCGCATTCCCTGTAAAGACCCTCAGATCGTCCATTCGCTCCTCCTGGTTTGATTGAGTATATCACATAGAGCATGTTTATGTAAATTGGCGTCGCAGGGCAAGCTCCACTACAGTATTTTGTGAGGAAGGGCCAGGGATAAGGAGAGCCGATTTGTAGAAGTTGGGCTTACACAGGCGAGACATCTATCATTTGGATACTGAGCATCTCTTGTAACTCGTTCCAGGCATACATCAGAGGTACCTGGTCATATCCGACTTCCCTTGGACGTACCTTTATGATGGTCTCTGTGACAGTTGGCACCCATCTGTGATCTCCGGTGTGTCGAACTAGCCCATGGCGAACAGCATAAGCCAGAAAGCGTGTTGCCCGTTTATGTGCTCCATCTAGCTTAAGTAGTTGCTGATCCACATGCCGGTCAGCCGCAGCTAAGGTTATTGCCCGGTGATGCAGGTCATCAGCTAGATCATCTAATGTGAATGATGATAGCCCGGCACGATGCGCCTGCACCAGGAAACCGCTGGCAAGCTGGGTACAGGTGAAGCGGGCACTTTGCAACCATGCCAAGCGTAATTGGGTATCGAACTCATTTGGTGAAAGTGCTGGCGCATGTTCAATGGCAGGAGCAAAGTCAATAAAGATGCGTGTCCGCCCTGTGCTCATAAAGTCATAGATCGTAAAGATTGGCACAATTCTTGTATCAGGTGGAGCAGCACGTAAGATACGATGCACACCTGAATTGATTGGGCTAAGCTTACCATCAGGGGAGAGTTGTCCTTCAGGGGAACCAAAGAGCGAACCTCCGCTCCACAAGCAGGCATCTAGATCAGCCAGGTGTTCTTTTATCCTTGCTACAGCCTGCCGTTCTAAAGACCGACGGACATTCCCAACAAGTATTTCAGGACCATAAAAGTGCTGAAGTGCATGCTGATAACGCCAGTCCAGCAGTTGTGAGAGACTGTAAGCCTCGAACTTTCTGTAAGGTTCACCGGTAGCTGTAGCTATTTCTTCAATAAAGTCAGGTGAGAATACATCACCGGCAGGTCCATCATTGCCCAAGCTTAGCAACTCGCGAATCCACTCTTCTGCCGGGCGAAGCAGATCATCCGTCGGATGTGCTCCCAACCACCGCAAAGCTGATCCTACAGAGAGCAAATGCAGAGCGCGCGAGACCCAACGCGGATACATTACGAGGCGTGCAAGGTAGCCTGGCGCAAAGCCATCACCTCGCAGGGCAAAATGAACATCTCCCGCCAACCCACGCCACCCCCGGTGAAAGACAACTGTTGGAATAAGTATTATTGGATCCAGGTCGCGTTTATGAGCCATCCCATAGTAGGTGTGCGCAGCTCTGCTATCATATTCCAACCCGTGAATCTCAACATGATGGAATGACCTTGTAGCAAGCCAGAATGCGCCCGTAATCGTCGTCCGGCTGAATGCCAACAGCGCCGACTCAAGGCGCTTCATTGCATACCTTTCACTTCGAGACTCTTCAATGGCAGCGCACCCTTTACTAACGATGGAGGAGTAGCTGGCTCTCTACACCCCCTAATCAACTGGCTCCTCTGGGCTTGAAATAAGAATATGCAGAAAACGTCTCAGCGCATAGAAGACAAGAAAGTAGACCGCCATTGCAATAAGTGTCGACCAGTCAATGGCCGCGACTTTTCCCAACGGCGTATTGGGCACAATATCGTTAAATGGGTAAAGCGGGATAAAAGTCAAAGCATACATGAAAGCTGCAAATGGGTTCTTTGGGTCCGCTCCGATGAGCATTAAAAAGAACTGTATCACCAACGTTACCTCTAGTACCATCAGAAACCATAAAAGGTAATCGTTGAGTTTCCCAATAGCAAATTTAATTGTAAGCGCTTCCTCCTGGCGTGTCACCGAGCTCTCTGCTACTTCAGACGGCTGGGCAAAACTCTCACTGGCTGGCGGGGGAGGATTATTTGCTTGCGGCGGTTGGGGAGCTGCCTTGGGTGGTAGCTCAGGCATGGGAGGATTCGCTTCGGTGGGCTGTGCTCCAATCGTCTCATCTGGAAAAAGATTATTAGGATAAGGCATGGTGCTCTCCTCCATAAAGCCCTTTGTTTAAGTTATGCAGGGCGCGACTGATCACCCCTAGAACGATTATAACATGATTTGCCCGTTAAATGCTACGTCGAACTAACAGAACAACGCCCTCCGCCCGTGCCACTATACGGAATAGTTTTGAAAGTCCATTCAGTTCATTGATCGGTTTCGCTCCATTTTCTAAAGTCAAGCTATTAAGATCAACAATCACATATTGGACAGTATGATTACAAGCAGAATCCAGGCACACAGAGGGAAATACGGCCAAAAGTTGGCGTTCGCTCAAGTGAGGATTGAGGTTTGCCCCTGCTGAGACAGAGGCATCCGGGGGAATTAGATTCATAAGTTGTTGAATATGGGCTTCACGGCTACCTGGCTCATGGTCTGCCCAGAATGGATTGAGTAGAGGTTTGGTAATCAGCAAGTTAAGCCCGATCATCACCGTAATCCAGGCAAACAGTATCCATTGCAAGCGAAATACAGAGACTTTTTTCGCAAGAGGAACCATACGCTCACTAAATCGCTGCCATTGCTCACTTAGCCACCTGGACAACGTCAGTGGCGAGAGACGGGGCTTTAGTGAAATGACTAAAAGCGTGGATAGTGCAAGCATTGACGTTTTGAACTGAGTAAGGAGGCGAAAAACAGGGGCAAGGATGTTAGTAGCGATCAGGGTGAGGGCAAGTATTTTAGTGAGCAGGGCGGGGGCAAGCCCCGTCCCTACAATATTCCGATTCGGACTTGTATTTCGTGTATTGTGGGAATAGGATTTGCTCCCGCTTTGCCCAGCCCTTTCCGGCTCTATGTTTCCATCGACTGTCTCCTCTCTCTCAGATCGCCACCCTTGCCAGATCAGGATTAAACGGCGTGTACCGTGAATGGCAGATAGCATGATAAAAGGAATAATCGCAGCATTATAGTGATAGGCGCCGCTGTATAAGAGAGGATCAGTGCTGAGTAAGTTTACGGCAAGACTGGGCAATGCAGGTAGAAGCCACTCCGGGGCAAGTAATGGTAGAAAACCTACACTACGCACCAGGCTAGCCAGATAATACAAACGATCCAGCGTGAAGAAAGTGGAAAAAAGTAACCAGGGATGGAGCAGAAGATTTACAAGAGCCGCTGCTGGCGTACTCCCCAGGGCTTCATAGCGATACCAGAAATTGCTGGTCTGAATACCTGGGTAGAAGTGTGGAATAATCACCTCAAAAGCCAGAAAACTCCAGAGTAGACCTCCAATAATTAACGTGAGACCCAAACGCGGAAGCTTATATTTCCAAATGAGCAAGATACCAAGCATAGCAATAGCAAGAGGAACATCTTCTTTGCATGAGGCAGCCAGGATACAGGCGATAAGAAACCATACATAGCGTTTGTATGTAAGCGCCAGGATAGCATACAACAATAAAGGAGTGGCCAGGCTAACGGGATGGAAATCGAAGATATTTAATCCTAGCAGTGCTGGAGAAAGCAGATAGGCGGTAGCCATTAGCGCTGCAAGAATAGGCCATTCCGGAAGAAACCTGCGAGTGAGTAGGAAGACTGGCAAAGCCCCTGAAACCAGCACCAATGTCTGGAAGACAAGCAGGATACGCGGGTCTGCATGGAAAACATAGAGCAGTGAAAGTGGCAAAATGATCGGCTCAAAATGAATCGCCAGGCGTGTTGGGGGGCCATACCAGTCAATTGCCTGGTTGGTAAACTGGAAGAGGCGTCCGTGAATTGTATTCCACAACACCTGATCCATATTACCAAGATCAAAAGCAGTTGCCTTGAACGTGTCATAACGTAATATGGCCTGGTGACTCATATCCACAGCATACGCTACCATGACCAGTATCAGAAGTCCCCATGCTATTCTTTGTTGCGTGCGCAGGTCAAACCATTTCATGCCATAACTTCAAATGCTAATAAATGCTTGCCAAATACCAATACCCACCAGAATCATGAATGAGTAGACGATTATATACTCCGGCCAGTCACCAGTTCGAAAACGCCAACGTGGATCAGGCGGAAAGCCGAACCGTTTATGATTCGGCCAAAACAGCGGTACACCGCCTTCGGTTAAACCATCGGCTGCAATATGGATGATGCAACCAAACAGCACAGCAATAAAGACCAGGTGTGACGCTCCTACAAATTGGGCTGGAAGGGTAAATCCCCGTAGGGCTAATAGATATACTACCAGATGCTCCAAGCCAATCGCCAGTAATGAACCCAGGAACAGGCCTAAAAGGCTATGAAAGAGGGCGCGATGGCCTGCAATGTGTTGAATTTCTTTACTGATCCAACCCAGCTTACGCCCTAGAGTACTGTGCGCGTTGTCAATATCTGGTAGAAGCGAGCCGAGTGCTACCATAAAGTAGAAGACAGCTTTTTTGACGAGTAACTCGGGTGGGACAGAGGAAGCCATTATCAACGGGGGGCCTGTTAAATGTACTACGCTATCAAGAACGACTCCAGCGGTTATGCCAACCAGTAGATGCGATCTACCCACCATACGATGTGCCTCCTCAGGCAGAAACAGTATCAGCTTGCCCATTTTAGGAGTTTTTAGAACAAATATCAAGAGGGCAAGCTGATTGATTCTCCATCCTTAAGGGGGGCGGCGGGCGACCATCAAGGCCCACCCAGGGCGCGATAAATCGAGCCCCTACACTGCCCTCGCCCCTACTGGAAAGGTGGGAAAGGTGAGATTCCTATAGTTCATCTGGCAGGCTAACCAGGATTGAATCGCCTTCTAGGCGTAGAGCATAGGTCTGGATATCCTGGCGGGCGGGTCCACGTAATACCTTGCCAGTACGGACATTAAACTGCGCTCCATGCCAGGGGCAGGTGACTATGTCGTCATCTAGTTCGCCTTCGTTGAGTGGTCCACCAATATGGGTGCAAGTACCGGTAAAGGCATAAACTGTACCATCTACTTTAGTCAGGCAAACTGGCTCGCCATCGATCTCGACAGCTATAAGTTCACCGTCATCCAGGTCATCAAGTTCGGCAACTTTTACAAAGTCTGTCATATGCCCTTGCCTTGAAAAATATTCGGCACGCCGCCTGCGGCGGCGAAGGAGAGAGAAGCTTGGGGGATACCCCCAAACCCCCGCCAAGGGCGAAGCCCCTGGATCCCGCTTCCACAAAACCTATCCGTGTAAATAGTGGCGATCGCGCTCCAGAGGCTGCGTTAGCAGCGATCTGTTTCAACTATGTTTCATTTTGAAACAGGTTTATTTTTGGTGCTGTCTGCTTGCTTAGGTGATTATGGTAGCAGGTGAGAATCAAGGCGCTTGAGGTGCGGGGGTCATTCTTCATCATCATCGTCCGTTGCTGGTTGTTCCAGGCCTGCCAGCGCCAGGCTACGATGTAAAACGCGCAGAGAAAGAAACGCACATTTCAGGCGAGCAGGACTGATTGGGATGCCCAACGCATCCAGGACATCATCCTTACCGAGTTGCACAACCTCTTCTACGGTTTTGCCCTCGATCATTTCCGAGAGCATCGATGCCGCCGCCTGGCTGATAGCACATCCTCGTCCCTGGAAACGCACTGCCGTTACCTGCTCCCCTTCGATCTGAAGATCGATGGCCAGCTGGTCTCCACACAAAGGATTTGAGTCTTCGGCGTGCGCATCAGGATGATCCAGCTTTCCATAGTTGCGTGGGTTTCGATAATGATCGAGGATGTATTCACGATAATAATCCATTGCCATGGGTTAAACTCCCGGCGGTCCCTAGAGCCTGGTAAATCGAGGTTCTCCTTTCTTGAAAGGGAAGAAAGGAAAGTGGGGAATGAAAGCCCCCCGGGCTTTCCTGCCCCACACCCCGCTTAGGGGCTGCCGCCCCTAAGAACCCTGCTGAACTCTTTCTCTCTAGAGGCTGAATATTTGCAGGGCTTTGTGCAGGCCCTGCACCAGGACATCGATATCTTCTTTAAGAGTATACACGTAGAAGCTAGCACGTGCCATTGCAGCCAGGCCAAAACGTTCCATCAGTGGCTGCGCGCAATGATGCCCGGCACGTATGGCAACACCGGCTTCTTGATCGAGGATGGATGCCAGGTCGTGCGGGTGAATATCGGCTAAGGTAAAGGATACCACACCACCACGCTGCGTAACTTCTGGGCCGTAGATGGTCAATCCTGGGATAGCCTGCAATTGCGCCATAGCATAAGCAGTAATTTCTTGCTCGTGCCGGCGCACATTGTCCATGCCAAGCGCATTCAGGTAATCTACCGCAGCCCCTAAGCCAATTGCTTCCGCTATGGCAGGTGTCCCGGCCTCAAACTTCCAGGGCAGATCGTTCCAGGTGGATGCTCGCAGTCCGACTGTGCGAATCATGTCACCGCCACCCATGAAAGGGGGCATAGCTGCCAGCAGATCACGCTTGCCATAGAGGATACCAATGCCGGTGGGTCCAAGCATCTTGTGCGAACTGAAACACAGGAAATCGGCATCGAGGGCCTGTACGTCTACAGGCAGGTGGGGAACGCTTTGTGCCGCATCGAGTAAAACCAGCGCACCAGCAGCATGGGCCTGGGCGATCATTTGCCGGGCAGGATTGATTGTACCCAACACGTTTGACATATGCGCGAAGGCTACGAGTTTTGGTTGCTGCTGTAAAAGTTGCTCATAAATATCTAGCCGCAACAATCCATCATCAGTGATTGGCACAAATTCCAGGCGGGCGCCCGTGCGCTGAGCCAGCAGTTGCCAGGGAAC
>WNGD01000246.1_pt1 | contig 54468 bp, 45 predicted proteins | sample 5400671 | NCBI WGS metagenome assembly WNGD01 (sample SAMN13153369, study PRJNA577476) | soil metagenome | isolation source: 40 cm soil or saprolite under grassland replicate 2 | place: USA:California | collected 2016-06-15 | reverse complement strand
ATAGAGGACATCCAGATGCGAGCGGAGGCGTTAGTGGTCCTGGCAAGAGAGATGGCCAGTGCAGGTGAAGACGAAGCGTTGTTACATGTGATCCATCGCTCGTGGCGGCTCGCCGATCATAGAGAATATGCACTCGGCCTTTTTCCCATGGTTACCTGCTTTATCCCTCGTAACCCTGAACTCGGTTTTGCTCTGTATGAGGCATTTACCTGGGTCGATAGCTTCTTCTTGAAAGGGTGAGTGCATGTGCCTCAGCGATATTGATCTACTTCATTTAGAGAGAGGGGAGCGTCAATGTCAGGAATTGCTGCGGTCGTTACTTAACTCTTCACTGTGGCAGGAAAAGAGGCGCAAAGCCACATTTGCACCTGTTTCTGTATGATGAGGAAAGTCTCTCACGCTCAGCATATGGTGGAAAAGCAGCCCGTAATGGAGAAAAAAGACAGCTGAAAAAACAGGACATAATTCTTTCACTCTTAACTATTGCCGCTATTGCTCGTTTTTCCTATGTCCTAAAATCCCCGTATCTCGGTCTTAGGTGAAGGTGGTACTTCACCCGAAAGATGAGCGTGTTTTTCCCTCAAGGCTGAGCGTTTCCCTGAAGATTGAGCAAGCGATCGCTGTTTTTAGCAGTTAGCGGTTTCCTGTTTCCCTGGCTCTCTTTCGCTGCTCTGTGGCAATTTCCTTCCGTAACTCATCCCATTGCTTCTCGTCATCACACAGACGGATCGGCTGTGTGGCTCTGATACGAGCCCAGATCGCATTTCCTTCTGCCGTCTCCTTCGGTGTGGCCGAACGGAAATGAGCGCGGGCCTTGGCAAGATTGCAGGGTCCGCAAAGAGCCTGCAGGTTTGCCGGATCGGACGAGGAACCGGCGATATGGTCGACTTCGGTCGCTGGTGCTCCGCAGAGACGGCAGCGCTGGTCGTCCCGTACAAAGATGGCCTCTCGTTCCTCACGGGAGAGCGCGCGGGCTTTCGCTGGATAACCGCCGCCCAAGATCATGGCAATGCGGGTATCAACGGCCTGACGTACGAGTGAATCACGCTCGTAGCGGCCATCCTGTAGGGCTGCCCGTGCATAGCGGACCGTCTTCGCTGTCTGTCGGCACTTCTCGCCGCAAAACAGTGTGCCGCGCCGCGCTTGCTCCAGCGTGAGTGGCGTATCGCAGTTTTGGCAGATGCCGACTTCATCGTCTTCGTCATCGTTGTTCCACGGACCATCGCCATTTTCGTTGCCATACGCGGACCAGCGCTCCGTGTCGTTCATATCACTCATAACATTTCCCCTGGTAGAATGCTCTGCGAGTCCCAGTTCGCTGAGATCGTGGCAGAGATCTTTGGAAAAATCCATCACCCAGCAAGCTTTCTCCTAAGCTATTTTTGCAAGAACCTTAGCCCTACCTCTCCCTATGCATTTATATATATTGTACTTATGTACAGAAATGATCAGAAAATTTCAATGAAAGGCCGCAAAAACAGCGACTGCTCGCTCAACCTTCAGGGAAACGCTCAGCCTTGAGGGAAAAACGCGCTCATCTTTCGGGTGAAGTACCAGAAGGACGTAGAGTGAGCCTTGACAGGAACTTTGACAGGAACACCCACAACAAACAATGCACTTTGACGAACAAAGACGAACAAGAACCGGCTTCACCACACACGGAGAGAACAACCAGGAACAAGCAAAAACAGACCCAGTCGTATCTCTCCATCGGCACTTTTATCTCCTCAGAATGCAAAGTAGCTGCATCAGATAAGCACAAGAAAGTGAGCTATCTATGACGGAAGCCCTACAACGAGCCTTCGAACTTGCACAGCAGCAATCTGAAGAAGAGCAAGAAGTGATTGCCCAGCTTATCTTTGAAGAGCTGAGAGCTGAGGAATACTGGGATGAACTCCTCACTCATCCTAAGTCCGCCACCCTTTTAGAGCAGTTGGCAAAGCAAGCGCATGAAGAGTATGCCATGGGATTAACTCGCGACCTTGACGAGTTGCTATGAAATCACACACTACAGAGCAATTCCTTCGTCTGAAAAGGAGTTAACATGGACACCAAACACTATTCAATGAATATCCAATGGAGCGATGAAGATCAGGCGTACATTGTCACTGTACCAGAACTGCCAGGATGCAAAACCCATGGAGCAACCTATGAAGAGGCTGTCAAACAAGGACAAGATGCTATAGAGAGTTGGATTATGGTTGCTCAAGAGTTGGGACGTCGCATCCCCCCACCTAATAAGATAGTAGTATAACTCTTATCAAGATCACCATTGTCAATGATGGGCCATCCATAAACGAAATACCATAACAACCCTCTTCACCACCGTCATTGACTCAGATATAGCTTGAAGCGTATTGGCGTTTGAGGATTCTCTCTATTCTGTAGTAATGAGTACTCTTTAGCATAAAGGCCCCATTAGGCTGACACATATCGTCGTGCAGCTCTCTGGCCAATACCTTTTAGCCTCCCGCGTTCTACCAACAATTCCAGATCTCTATACGCCGTCCTGTCCGAGACCCCCGTCAATTCTCTATACGTTTTATTCGTAATAGATCCATGCTCATGGACATACTGTATGGCTTTCACCAGCCTACTTTCTCGTTCGTCAGGCACACCTTGTACAGGCACCTCCGGCTGAATAGGTTCATCACTTCCCCATAAAGTCCCTTGAGGTTGCGGTTGCTCCTGCGGAGACAACAAAGCGGGAGCTTTATGAAAGGTCACAATAAATTCACTCGTTTCGCGGAACTGTGGAGCAGGAAGGCCCAAACGCTTCGTCTCATCTAACATAAACCGGATGCCACTCCCAATGCGCTCCATATAGCCCGGGATATCTCTGAGCAGACTAGCAAGGATAGGGTTACGTAACTTTGACTCTACCACACCACGTTCCATCTGCTCAATCGTAATCCCCGGCAACAGTAAACCTGGACTGTGCACCTCAACCCGATCAGGATAATAAAAGACCCGTATACTTTCACCTCGCTTGCTATAATCTCGATGCACCACAGCATTTATAATCGCTTCACGCAGCACCTCAAGAGAGTACTCGGGAATATCTATGCGTTTCCACCCCTCAATTCGCGCCCCCACGGCAATATATCTGTTAAGAAACGCCTCGGCCCCATCTATCAATTCCTGAAGTGTTCCCGTTATAATCTTGCGATCCGCGTAGCGGCTAGCACCAATCGTTTCCCGAAAGAGAACACACACCACTTCAGACTGGATAATGGGTAGTTGAGGATCGTACCCAAAAAACAGCATACCGGCATTCGTCGGCACTGCCGTACCGCTCCCTGTCTCAGCAGCACACCCCATACCGATCAAGATCCGCTCCACATTCTCAAACCGAGATGGTTGACGATCCCTTGTAGAACGTTGGCTCAGGTAAACTTCAACCTTCCCCATATCAATATCTTCCATCGTAGACCCACGAACAGGCTGGCGCTCCCAATCCAGGAGACCTCGATCTCCCGCTAATTCCAATAACTCTGATACATCTAACGGCACGGTATGAGTGCCTCTCCTCACCCAAAAAACTCCACCAGACTGATAAATAGGCCCTCGGCTTGGCGGCACAGTAGCGATCACCACCCGTTTTCCATCCACCTCATAAATTTCCGGCTCAGCCGGGTCTAAGACAAGCCCAGGCTTCACGTTCTGCCGTGCAGCTCGTAAAATCGTATCTATCGTCATAGCTAGACGCTCATCCCGCACACCCACAATTGTCTGTTTTGAGTCCTCAACACCGATAATAATCATCCCCCCTTGAGCATTCGCCATACCACACAAGCGCTCAGCCATTTCTACAGGCCGAGGAGCAGCCGCCTTCAACTCAACCCTATTTGTTTCTCCGCCTTTAATAAGCTGCTTTAGTACCGATTCGCTCAGTCTGGTCATGGTAGCCTCCAACGCACCTTGTGATTGCCTGTAAGCACCCCCATTGTAACATAAGCCATAGACCTTTTGTAGAGTATGGCGGAAAGGCATGGCGGAAGTGGCGGATGGCTGGGAATGAGTGAGGTTCTGAGAACCGTATCCTCTAATCGCCCTTCCAGTCTGAGTTCTCTTGCAAAAGAGCTTAGGGTTTTTACCAAATGAGATACGAATTTTATGGCGGAAGTGGCGGAAGTGGCGGAAAGGCATGGCGGAAATGGCGGAAGTGGCGGATGGCTGGGAATGAGCGAGGTTCTGAGAGCCGCATCCCTAATCGCCCTTCCAGCCTGGGTTCTCTTGCAAAATAGCTTGGTTTTTACCAAGTGAGATAAGCATTTTATGGCGGATAAATGGCGGATAAATGACGGAAGTGGCCGGTAGATGTCCGATAGTCCGTTTCTCTCTTCGTAATAGAAAATATACTCCTCTGGCGAGGCATCTAGCCTTTAATAAGTTTATATATCACTTTACAGATGCGAACTATGACATGCTCCTTGAGATCCTCCCAATGCTCAAGGGACTTGACAACAAACGGCAAACCGGTCATCCTACATGCACACTTCACAAAGAAATCTGATGCATAGGCCGGATTTTTCACCGGTCCAAAGGGCTCAATCCCTACCACAACTATCACCTTTCCTGCCTCTGTCCTAATGCGCTCTGCAAGTTGTTCTGCTTCCTGCCAGTTCATCCTTTCTCCCCTTTCTAAAATTGACATGGGTACGGCTATGTTCCCATCCCTCGGGGAAAGAGGGGATATACTATGGCTCTTCTAGTAAGCGAGCTTTTATCTCTGCTGCTCTTTGATTAATCTTTGCACACAATCTTTTAGCTAGCCAACGTGCTAGAGGCTTGTTGACGAGTCTTGCTGTCAGCCAACCTAATTCACAGATGGCTTTGCGGTCTACGTCGTTTTCGGCTATTACTGTTGACCTCCTCACCTGTGGGTCTGTTTCTAGATAAGCCATGGCATCCCAATCCTCTTCCACAGAGAAAAAATATCAGTAACTGCACGAGAGAACACATTTAAAATAAGCTAGCGGCATAGTCTCTCGCTTGCTGTAATCTCTTGGCCAATAAGGAGTGAAGAGAGACTCCATTTACTTTGTAATACGAATAAGAGGTAGATGTTTAATACAAGTAGTTGGCCTGGTAGCAATTAGGTATCATTATGATTTGCTGACGAGTGACGAGAAGGGTAAAGCATACACGACTCATGTTCATCTTCTCCTGTCTCTCTTGGGCTTTCCTCCTCCTGTTTCTCCCATCATAGGCAATATGATATCTAGTTGAAAAAGGTTTCTCTCTGTGAGCAAATGATCTCGACATCTTCCTCTTCTCTGTCTGGCAGAGGCATTAGCGAACGGATTATGTTGAGCTGCTTACCTCACCAACACATACTGCATCCCTCCAAGCTGCCTGATAACCCCTTTGAATTGCAGCATCGTCAATGTTGATGTAACTGTCTGCGTAGACAGATCGGACTCGCGAATGATGTCGTCGATATGGCGTGGCTCATGGCTAAGTAAAGCTAACAGAGTACGCTCTTCGTCGTTGTCGGGCAAGACTGTTTGTATTTCGATCTGCTGAGGTACCATGAACAGGTTCAAAACCATCAGAATGTCCTGGACATTCGTGACCAGGTGAGCTCCATCCTGGATGAGCTTATTCACTCCTGCCCCACCCGGCGAATAGATACTGTTTGGAACCGCGAACACGTCGCGACCCTGTTCTAGCGCAAAGCCAGCTGTAATGAGAGCCCCGCTTTGCTTGGGAGCCTCGGTGATCAGCACGCCGCAGGATAGTGCTGAGATGATACGGTTACGGGCGGGAAAATTGCGACCGTCTGGTTTCACACCCAAGGGGAACTCCGTTATCAGTGCTCCTCGTTGTGACTCAACGATGCGCCGCGCTAGATTCAGGTTATCAGCAGGATAGATGATATCCAAGCCGCTACCCAGCACTGCGATCGTTCGTCCACCAGCGTCCAGTGCGGCTGTATGCGCGATGGTATCCACGCCCTGTGCCAAGCCGCTTATCACTGTTACTCGCCCATCCGCTAGCTCCTTCGCAAACTGTTCGGTTACCTGCCGCCCATAGGCTGAGACTTTGCGTGTCCCCACGACACCGAGGGCAAAGGAGTCCTCTTCTTTTTTGAGGCTGCCTGCTACATAGAGCACCGGAGGCGCATGGTTGATATCCCTGAGCCGTACAGGATAATCTTTATCCTTGAGCGTGATCACGCGTATGCGCATGCGCTCCAGCTTTTCCAGCTCGAGTTGGGGATCGGTCTTTGCTCGCTGCATGAGGAAGCTATCAATCATCTTCTGATCTAACCCAGCCTGGGCCAGTTCTTTCGTATCAGCCTTCCAGGCGGCTTCCACATCTTCCTGGAAGTAGTCCAGCAGGAGCTTAAAGCGCACCGGCCCAATACCTGTGATGCGGCTGAACGCCACCCAGTAGGCCAGTTCATCCAATGAGAGCGCGTCGGAGGGATAATAGTGAGTAGGGCCATCAAACACTTCCAAAAGAGTACTCCTTAAATATTTATTTATCTACAACTACAGGTACAGTTCCCCAATCTGTTCGCTTCGCTCGCAGAACCGTGTATAGTAGTGACGACCCTTGCGGTCGTCATGCTTCTGCGGTCGTCATGCTTCTGGAGGCGATTTACCCGATTTTGGCTGTATGCCGGAATTTTCCTGAAATGGTATAAAAGGCGAAGAATATGCATTCTCTCGCTCATCTGGTGCAGGATAGGTAGGCTGCCAGACTGTATCTCTGGTTTGTGCCGATGTCGGCGACGAATATGTCTGCGATGGCAAACCGTTTGTGTTTACCGGTGGAACAGCCTGGATTGGTCCGGTATGACGCCTCTCCTGTCCACGAAATCGCTGGGCTGCCAGTATCTGTTGCGCTTCCTGCATCACCCATGCTCGCCGCTGGCGTCGCTGGTACACAAACATGCCCACCAACCCAAACAAAGGGAACACGATCAGCAAAATCCCTGTTGTAATCAACACAGGTGCAGTATTATCGACGGGTATACTCGGCAGTGTTTTCACAGCCGAGTTCGACGTAGGCATCGTCCCAGTTGTATAGAGCACAGGTGGCTGATTCAGATGCAGACGCCATTGATTCTCCAGGTGTATCTGGTCTTCTCCTATGGAGGCAGTCAAATCGTGGTTAAAGTTATTGGCCGGATCATGCATGTGCTTGATAAGCAGTGACATTTTGGGCTGCCCAAAAGTACTATACATGTAGTCGAGCAACTGCCAGCTTTGCGCATAGGCCAGATATGCTTTGTCACTCTCGGCTGGGAAGTTCTGAGCAAGACTATCCAAACGTAGCAAGCTGTGATTGGTCAGGGCCTGCTCAAAGCGGAACTTCATCTCCGGTTCGTGATACAACTGATTGTACACAGCCATGCCCTCATCAAACCACGTTGGGGCACTTGGCCCTTGCGCGATCAATTGATGAAAGACCAAGTGTGTTAACTCGTGCGGCATATCACGCACAAGGGTATTATCATTGCTGTCCTCGACACTAATGAAAGCCTCGTTAAGCCAGGGTTCTGCTTCACCACCGACCCACTCATATGAGCCGGGAGCCAAGGCACCGTGAAAATCTTCATTGCTGGCGTAGACCCAGACATTGATCGGCTGCTGTAATCCATTGCCCAGTACCGAACTGATGTGCTGTATACTGGCATTTGCTTTGTTCAGCAATAGCTGTCCGAAGCCCTGGGAGCGGTTATACCAATGTACGTGGAGCAAGCCTTGCGACAAACCCTGCCAAGCAAAGCGTGTATCGATGGTAGTAAAGTTTTGCGTTGCCTCTATATGCCAGTTACCTGCCTTATCCTCCAAGGCCCAGTGATACTTAATGGGTGTGCCGGGGGAGAGAAAATTATTGCCTGTGGTATCTACAGGATAATGGAGCGTAATGGTCTGCGCCGGATTGCTAATGGCTACCTGATATTTTACCGAAGGAGCATATGGCCTCCCTTGTAAGGCAATGTAAATGTATGCCTGGGTAATAGGACTGCTTGTATCGGAGGCACTCAGCGCAAAGTCGATGTATTTAGGGAAATTGATCGTATCGGTTTCAGACGTCACCGTAATCGGATCGCTGGCAGCTAAAGCATGCTTGGTAGAAAAAGCTATTGATAACAGCCCTATACCGTATAAACAGATCAATAAAAGGCGTAACAAACAATGAGAACGCCCTGACATTCCAGCAACTCCTCTCAACTTAACGCGAAAGCTCAATAAAAATAGAGTGATCCCTGATGGCGCAAGCCACTTTATGGGAACCAACTGTACATTGTTCCTATTGTACCTGATTTTATGTGACCTGAATAGGTACATCTGTTAATGTGTTCTTTCTGAGTCGTTGGAGTAAGTGAACAATAGTATGTAGCGGGGCGGCGGATGAGGTGTCTACTCAAAACCCTCCTTAAATAAAAACTATCTCTATGCCTCGTTCTTTGAATTACGAGCAAGAACGATCAGTGTCAGGCAGGATGCTGTACGACATATGTAACCTGCCCTAAAATATTATGAGGATTTGCGGTTCTTATGAGTAACGATTTTCGGAATCAACAACACCATGGTAACTCTCTCTCTCAGCAGAATGGGGCAGTCCGCTCCGGTAATCTCTTACATGACTACCGTGGGCAATCTCCCCTATCGCCGCTGCCTGAAGTTCCACAGCAATCTCCCACCTCGATGCTGCCTACTTCGGGACCGCCACCCTATTCACCCATGCCACCGCAACAGGCGGGACAATCCACTCCGCCGGGATGGCCCCCTTCCGAGCAACAGGGACAGGGCTGGATTGCCAATACGATGCAAGTGGTACGCCGCTGGTCCGGTCGTATGGCGGCAGTTCCTCCAGTTGATCAAAACCCACTGGTCCTCCACCGTTCGTCCACCTCCACGCTGACTGAGCCTAAACGCAAGCGGTGGAAGCGTGCACGTACTGTACGTATTGCCATACAGATGAAACACCGTCGTATACGGTGGAAACACAATCGCCCGAAAATACATATCATCTTTAGTGGCATCTTGATCGCCCTCTTACTCTTACTCCTGATCAGTACATCATCAGGTGTGGCCTATGCCTTTAAGTACTACCAGGATCAACTGCCACGCCTACAAGACTTAGCCCAGCAGCAAATTTCCCAGACGACCCGTATTTATGACCGTCATGGCACGCTCCTCTATGAAGCTTACGATGACAGGCATCAGGGGGGTGGGCGTCGTACTCCCGTTTCCTATGACAATCTTCCTTCAGTGCTGAAAGACGCCCAGACATCGGCAGAGGATCCCACTTTTTGGACAAATTACGGTATAGACCCTGTCGGTATCGCTCGTGCGGCCTTCCAGTATGCTCAGGCTGGCTCCGTCCAGAGTGGCGGAAGTACCATCACTCAGCAGCTCATTAAAAATATGACCAATGATACCGCCCAGACACTCAGTCGTAAGCTTCCCGAAGCTGCTCTGGCTATTGGCCTGACACAACAATATTCTAAAGAAAAAATTCTGGAGATGTACTTCAACGTCTCGTCTTATGGGGCGCAAGATCTGGGCGTTGAGTCGGCTGTTGAGGATTACTTCCAGCTCAAACCACAATGTAGCGGTAATTTCAAATGTGTCCCTGGTGTCTACTATCTCAACTGTGATGCTAACCATATCAGCGCGTGCCATCCCGATCATTGTGATCAATCAAAATATTGCAATCCCTTAGTTGGTTTGGCGCGTGCCTCTCTCCTTGCAGGCATGCCCCAGGACCCACCTACCTACGATCCCACTCAGGGGCTCGTTGATCAGGCTAGCGGTCAGAAGTATTACCTGGAACGCCAGCGATATGTGCTTGATCAGATGTTGAAATTAAATGCGTATGTTCCTGGTCTCGGCACGGTGACCCAACAGATGGTGGATGAGGCTACAGCTCTGACTGCCAAAATGAAGTTCACACCTTATACCCACCCCTACTATCACGGTTCCCAGCACTTCGTCAACTGGGTTATTCAACAGTTGGAGGAACAACTCGGTGCCGATACGTTTCTGAACGGCGGCTTCAACATCTATACTAGCCTTGACCTCAACGTTGAGTCCTATGTCGAACGCGCCGTGAAGCGTCACTTGACCCAACCCGAATTACAATACTTTGGCAGAGGCGATGGCCCCCTTAATCAGGTCAATAATTTGCATAATGCCGCCGTGGTGGTTATGGATGCCAAAACCGGAGAAGTGCTGGCGATGGATGGCAGTACTGATTACAATGACAGCTCTCCTCAAGTGGCAGGTAATATCAACATGGCGGTTCAACCGCGCCAACCAGGGTCTGCGATGAAACCTATCGTCTACACAACTGCCTTTGAGCAGGGCTGGTACCCAGGTACAGTCGTTCCTGACTTTAAGACCTACTTCCCCAAAGGTGGGGCTTCCGACATCAGTGGGGCCTATGTTCCCAACGATTACGGTGGGGCCTATAGTAATAGCAATACCACCATTCGCATAGCTACTGCCGACTCGCGCAACGTGCCAGCTATCAAAGCCCTGCTTTACTCCGGAGTGAATAACGTGATCAATATGGCGCAGCGGATGGGGATTACAGCGGTGAACACGCAAAATTCTAGTAACGTCTCTCTCGCCCTTGGCACAACTGGTATCCCTCTCATTCAGATGGTGGGTGCATACCAGGTATTCGCTAATAATGGGGTGCGTATTCCTCCCAGAAGCGTTCTGGATATCTGGGATAATTACGGTCATCACCTCTATCACTTCGATCCTGCTCACCCCGGTGGCACTCAGGTCATCTCTCCTCAGATAGCTTTCCTGATGAATTCAGTGCTATCAGATGAATATGCCCGCCGTACCGAGTTCTGGCCTGATCATGATCTCTCCTTCTGGACTCCTGGTGCATACGCGCAGCCCGATCCAGGTTATCCTGATGTAGCCGCTAAGACAGGTACGACCGACGATTTCAAAGATAACTGGACGATAGGCTATACCTCTTCGGCTGTGGTGGGAGTATGGGCCGGTAATGCTAATGACGAACCGATGCAGAACGTGATCGGTATTACCGGTGCTGCTCCCATCTGGCACAGCGTGATGACTTATATCAGTGGTATGTGCAGTAGCTCATATGATAACGTGGATTGCGGCAAGATGGATATAGTCCTCAAACCACAAACATTCACTCCTCCCTCTGGTGTAGTTAAAGCATGTGTCTCACCCGTTGATGGTCTGGCCGGTGGTAGCAACTGTGATTATATGCTCGATGGTGAGCAACCAAGCAGCTCTGGAGTGAGTAGTGGCACGACAAAGCCTAAGTCGTGATGTTGTGGTATACTTGCTTTCAAGAGGATAATAGAAAATGAGTCCAAGATTGCCTCATATCGAGGAGCAAAGTGATGCATGACTAATAAGTACACTATCATTCTCGATCCCGATCCTGATGAGGGTGGATACACCGTCACCGTACCCACTCTACCTGGATGTGTAACACAAGGTGAGACACTTGAAGAGGCAATTGCCATGGCTAAGGATGCTATTCGCCTTTACATAGAAACACTTATTGCCCTAGGTGAACCTGTTCCTGAAGAGCGTGAACATCCACAAGCCATCATTATCAACGTTGCTGCATAAAATATGAGTATGCGTCATTTTGCATGGCTGGGGCAAGCCCAGCCACTACTATACTCCGCAAAGAGTACTCACGGCCGTGTATAGTAGTGGCTGGGCTTGCCCTTGCCATGTCCGTCACCTCGCGATCAATGCAAAAATCCTACGCGTATCTTGGCTACGAAATCCTCTTGACAATCACCCCCTTCAAGTGCTATTCTGTATTTGCAGTCTCATGTGGAGACTGCTAGCACTCGAACTTGACAGACGATGTATCATATCAGCATATTCCGAGATATGCTGATAGCGAGACATAAATGGCACAAAGATGACACCATTAAGTCAACGCAAACAGCAGATTCTACGCGCACTTGTTGAAGAATATATTCATAGCGCGACACCGGTTGCATCTGAAACGCTGGTACGCAAGTACAGGTTCAATTTCAGTTCGGCCACGGTTCGTCACGAACTGGCAGGACTGGAAGAGGCGATGTTGATCCATCAACCGCATACCTCTGCAGGGCGGGTACCGACCGATCTGGGCTATCGCTATTTCGTAGAGCACCTTATGCGGGAGTCAACCCTTTCCCTGGATGAGCAACGTCTCATTCGTCACCAGTTCTATCAGGTGCAGGATCAACTGGATCAGTGGGTACGCCTGACTGCTTCTGTAATGGCACGTCTGTTACATAGCGCGGCAGTCATGACCCCACCGCGTTCTGCCGAGGGCCGACTCAAACACTTTGAACTCCTCTCGGTAAGCGACTTTTCGGCTCACCTGGTTCTTGTGCTCGCCGATGGCACAGTCAAGCAACAACGTTTGCTCTTAGAGGTTCCCATCCAGCAGGACGAACTCAGTGCCATCGCTGCTCACTTGAACCGGCTCTTCCAGAATAAAAGCGCAGCTGAGGTCAACACACTGCTGGGGCAGCACGACTTTACACCGGTCGAGCATCTGGTTGCCAGCACCATTGTCCATATCCTGGAACAGCATGGTGACCTGTTCGGTGACATCTTCTACCGTGAAGGTCTCGTCAACATTCTGGAACAGCCGGAATACAGCCGTATGGGGCCAGAAGAAGAGCGCAGTGAGCGTGTACATAAGATCATGGAAGTTCTGGAACAGAGTCGCTTTCTGCCTGCTCTGGCCTCACAATTGCGCCAATCCGATGGTGTCCAGATCATCATTGGTGGCGAAAATGAATGGGACGACATGAAAGATGTCAGCCTTGTGGTCTCGCGCTACGGTCAGGAGGGCAAAATCGGCGGCCTGCTCGGCGTCATTGGCCCTACGCGCATGCAATATAGCCGGGCCATCGCCGTTGTTCGCTACATGACTCAGGTCATGAACGAACTGCTGGCCGAAGTCTACGGCTACGATCTGTAGGGGCCCGATTTATCGCGCCCCCTAGGCGGGGAGGTAGGGCAACAGCCGGGGAAACAATACATTTTCCCTTCAGAAAATCTTGAGGATACTAAAGAATATGGCGGATCAAGAACCAACTGAACAAACGCAAACTTTTTCTCAAGAACAGGAAATATCGTTCGCCCAAATTTCACAACTCAAGATGCGTATTGAAACACTCGAACAAGAGCTAGCTGCTGAGCGCGACAAGGCCAGTGATTACATGAACCGTGCTTTGCGTGCTCAGGCTGAGATGACCAACGTGCGTAAGCACGTACAACAGGATATAGCCCTTGCCCGTACTGAGGCTCTCATGGCTCTCATCTATGAGCAATTGGCCGTACTCGATAGTTTCGAGCGTGCCTTCCAAGTACTCCCGGCAGAATTTGAGCATTTTACCTGGGTGGAAGGCATCGGACTGCTTCAGAACCAGTTATACGGCACACTTCATCGTGTCGGTATTCAACCTATTGAAGCCACACGCGGGAAGCCATTCAACGCTCTCGAACAAGAGGCCGTAGCCTATGAAGAGACCGACGACTACCCAGAAGAAACCGTTACCGCTGAACTCCAGCGTGGCTATAAATTTCATGATCAAGTGCTGCGTCCTGCTCTAGTCAAAATTGCCCGTCCTACTTCATCAGGTCAGGCAGAGGCGACAAATACCGGTGCAGAGCCAACGTAGACAAGTACATCACATACATAAATTCTATTAAGTAATAGGAGGCAACCGTGCCAAATAAAGTTATTGGTATTGACTTAGGAACAACCAACTCGTGTGTTGCGGTGATGGAAGGCGGCGAGCCTGTCGTCATTCCCAACGCTGAGGGTTCACGTACTACACCATCCATTGTTGCTATTAACAAGAATGGCGAGCGTCTGGTAGGTGAGGTCGCCAAACGCCAGGCCATCACCAACCCAGAAAATACCGTCTATTCCATCAAACGCTTCATGGGCCGCAAATTTGATGACCCCGAAGTAGATCGTGACAGGCGGCTCGTTCCGTACAAAGTCGTGCGAGCGGGCAATGGTGATGTCTGGGTAGAGGTACAGGGCAAGCAGTACAGCCCGCCCGAAATTTCGGCCATGATCCTGCAGAAGCTTAAAACTGATGCCGAGGCCTACCTTGGTGAAACTGTCACCAGGGCGGTCATCACAGTACCTGCCTACTTTAACGATGCCCAGCGGCAGGCTACCAAAGATGCCGGTAAGATCGCCGGTCTAGAAGTGTTGCGTATCATCAACGAGCCAACAGCCGCATCACTTGCTTATGGTCTCGATAAGAAGAAAGACGAGCGCATCGCTGTCTATGACCTTGGTGGTGGTACCTTTGATATCTCCATCCTTGAGTTGGGTGATGGCGTCTTTGAGGTCAAGAGTACCAATGGCGATACGCACCTGGGTGGTGATGACTTCGACCAGCGTGTCATCAACTGGATGGCCGACGAGTTCCGCCGTGAGCAGGGCATTGACCTGCGCCAGGATCGCATGGCCCTCCAGCGTTTGAAAGAGGCAGCTGAGAAGGCCAAGAAAGAACTGTCCAGCTCGATGCAGACAGAGATCAATCTGCCCTTCATCACCGCCGATGCCAGCGGTCCCAAACACCTGACCATGACTCTCACCCGCTCCAAACTGGAGCAACTGGTCGAGAACCTGATTGAAAAATCGCGTGAGCCGGTTATGAAGGCTCTCTCCGATGCCAGTGCTCGCCCAGGAGATATCAACGAGGTCGTTCTCGTTGGTGGTCAGACTCGTATGCCCGCCGTCCAGACCATGGTGCGCCGCATCTTTGACCGCGAACCACACCGTGGTGTCAACCCTGATGAAGTGGTTGCCGTCGGTGCCGCCATTCAGGCTGGTGTCTTGACCGGTGATGTCAAAGACGTCCTCTTGCTCGACGTCACACCGCTCTCTCTGGGTATCGAGACGCTTGGTGGTGTTTCCACTCGCCTGATCGAGCGCAATACCACCATCCCAACGCAAAAGAGCCAGGTCTTCTCAACCGCTAGCGATAACCAGCCCAGCGTTGAGATCAATGTCCTGCAAGGTGAGCGTGAGTTTGCCAAAGACAACCGTTCACTCGGCAGCTTCATTCTGGATGGCATTCCACCCGCTCCACGCGGTATCCCGCAGGTCGAAGTCACCTTCGACATCGATGCCAACGGTATCGTCAATGTCTCTGCCAAAGACAAAGGCACAGGCCGTGAGCAGAAGATCACCATCGTTGCCTCAAGTGGTCTCTCCAAAGACCAGATTAATCGCATGGTGCGTGATGCTGAGACTCATGCTGCCGACGACCGCCGCCGCAAGGAAGAGGTTGAGGAGCGCAACCAGGCCGACAGTGCAGCCTACCAGTCTGAAAAGAACATTGCCGATCTGGGCGATAAGATCACTCCTGAGCAGAAGAGCGAACTCGAAGCTCGTGTGGCCGATGTGCGTGCTGCCCTCTCAACTGATGATGTCTCACGCATCAAGGCTTCACGCGAAGCTCTGATGCAAGCCTTCCACAAGGTTACCGAGTCCCTCTACCGTCCAGCCGGTGCTGGTGCTGGTAGCGGGGCAGGCCCCGACTACGGTAGTGGCCCTTCCAACGAAGGACCATCCGGCGATGACACCGTCGAAGGCGAATACAAAGAGATGTAGTTTCAATGGAGTTCAGAACCGTGAATGATGCAGAGTATCATTCACGGTTCTGAACTCCATTAAAAAACTCCCACTTTGGCTATTGCTCTTGCATAGAGCCGTGGAACACTGTAACATTAGATAGCAATAATAGTATTCAATGCAGTAGTGCGAAAATGAAACGCAACCTGTTTTATAGATGGTAAAGGAATCTGTCGGATGGCAACTAACAAACGCGATTATTATGAGGTATTGGGTGTATCTCGCAGCGCAACTGAAGATGAACTGAAGAAAGCCTTTCGTCGTCTTGCCAAACAGTATCATCCTGATGCCAATAGAGAGCAGGGAGCGGAGGCTCACTTTATCGAAGTCAACGAAGCCTACGAAGTTCTCAGCGATCCACAGAAGCGTGCCGCTTATGATCGCTACGGACATGCTGGTGTGAATGGTATGAGTGGTATGGGGGCCGGTGGCTTTAGCGATTTTGGTGGCTTTAGCAGTATCAACGACATCTTTGAGACGTTCTTTGCCAGCGCAGGGGCCGGTACTCAGCGGCGCGGCGGTACTCAACGTGGAGCTGATCTGCGCTACGATCTGACCATCACTTTTGAGGAAGCTGTCTTCGGCTGTCAGAAAGAGATTGAACTGCCGCGCTGGGAAACCTGCTCTACCTGTCATGGTAATGGCGCACAGCCCGGCACCTCAACCACACGTTGTTCCGCCTGTCAGGGAACCGGTGAGATCCGGCGGGTGCAACAATCGATCTTTGGCCAGTTTGTCAACGTCTCCATGTGCGAACGTTGTCGTGGTGAGGGGCGTGTCATCACTACTCCCTGTGAGAAGTGCCGAGGGCAAGGCCGCGTGCGTAACAATCGGCGCGTCGTCGTCAATATCCCTGCCGGTGTCGATGATGGGATCAACGTGCGCGTGACGGGCGAAGGCGAGGTCAGTGCGCGAGGTGGTACCCCTGGTAACCTGTATGTTATTCTCACCGTCAAGCCGCACCAGTTCTTTAAGCGGCAAGGCAACGATATCCTCTACGAACTGCCCATCAGTTTCACGCAGGCTGCCCTTGGCGACGAGGTAGAGGTTCCGACAGTAGACGGTAAGACAACTCCGCTCAAAATTCCGGCTGGTACCCAGACAAGCCGCTCCTTCCGCCTCAAAGGTATGGGCGTCCCGGTTGTACATAGTAGTGCGCGAGGCGATCAACACGTCATCGTCAAAGTCGTTACTCCTAGCAGCCTAACACCTGAACAGAAACGCCTGCTCGAAGAATTTGCACGCCTTGAACGTGAACAGAGCGAGCAGAACGATAAAAACATCTTCCGCAATCTTTTTGAAAAGACCAAGGATGTGTTTCAATAGAAAAACAGCACAACCCGACCGCTGGTCAGCGGTCGGGTTGTGCTGTTTTTCTATTGAAATTTTACACCTCTACCTCTTCAGCCGCGTCTCGCAGAATAGACTCTAAATCTTGTCTCTCAACGCCTATGCCAAAATCAGCTACTACTGGTAAATGATCGCTGGCCTCCTCACCACGCACATTGTCACCCTCTGTCGGTATGTAACAACGGATAAGGCTTGCGGCCAATTCTGGGCTGGCAAAGATGAAATCAATGCGCCCAGCAGGTGCCGCAGCCGGACAACTAAACCCTGGTACGCTGGGGTTGCTCTGCCGGAAACAATCCACGTAGCCTGCATTCTTCAGTAGCCCAATACTACCTCTTGGAGCATAGATTGAAGCTGCTAGATCAAACAGCGCACACAACAACTTACTCTGTGGAATCAAGCGCAGTAAGGGATTAAAGATACGCAGCGGCCCCGGCACCACAAAATTTAGATATGGATGCCCCTGCGTCACCTCCGGGTTCTGCTGGTAACGTTTATCGATCTCCACTATATAGCGCAACAATGTACTGGCCGAAAACGTATCGCCAGGAGCCATGGCATTGAAATCGCCCATAATCAGGTGCGACGTTCCCCGTTTCTCTCCCATAATTTGCAATAGTTCACGCACCTCACGCTGTCGAATACCATCGCCACCTCGACCTTTGCTAAAAGACGCCGTCAAATGCGTGACAAACACCGTTAAACGCTCTCCATTCTCCTCCTCCAAACATGCCTCCAGAACAGGTTTTGTAATGTCGTGCGGGCGAATATGCGTCTTTGTATACACAATTGGCAAGCGACTCAACAAAGCCACTTGCCAGTCATCTGCATGATCCGCACAACCACTCATCACATGCTGCATTCCCAACTTCCGGCCTAACTCCTCTACTGCATGTGGATCGGTAGCTTCTACCAAGCCCACCACATCAGGATTTGCCGTCTCGATCATCCGCGCTAAAGGTTCAACTCGTTTTGTACCGCCAACCAGAATATTATAAGAAAGTATACGTGTCATTGAAAAACCGCATCCTTTGAGTTAATAATAATGTCTTCTATATCCACTATACCAGACGTATATACACCCTCAAAAGCCACTGGTACTACACGGATGACCCACCACCCCTCCCATGATGGCCGCAAGGGCCATCACTACTATATACGGATGTGTTGGCCTGCGAAGCCATCGTATATAGTAGTGACGACCCTTGCGGTCGTCATGAGAGGTCAGCTTAGTGCCACGTCACCCGCTCCAACAGGTACATCGGCAATTCATTGATATGCACCCGCACCTGGGTCATACCATCGCGCTCGCGCACGGTCACTGTCGAATCGTCCAGAGTCTGGAAATCGACGGTCACACAGTACGGTGTACCGATCTCGTCCTGGCGACGATAGCGACGCCCGATGTTTGCCACATCATCGTATTGGGCCACCATTAGCCTCTTCAACTTCTCGTGGATGCCCTTGGCCGTTGTTATCAACTCCTCTTTGTTCTTTTGCAACGGCAACACGGCCACCTTGACCGGTGCAATCGTAGGGTGCAGATGTAGCACGGTGCGCGATTCTTTGCCTGCCGGATCTGGTTCTTCCTCATAGGCATCAATCAACAAATTGAGGAAGGTGCGATCGACGCCGCCGGACGTCTCCACAATCCAGGGAATATAGCGTTCCTTGGTGTTAGGATCGGTATAGCTCAAATCCTGACCGCTATACAGGCTGTGCCGTGAGAGGTCCCAGTCCTGTCGCCAGTGAATACCCTCCCACTCCTGCCAGCCTAGAATCGTCTGGTACTCAATGTCAAACGCCTGTTTGGCGTAGTGGGCCAGTTCGTCGGGGCCGTGTGCACGGAAGCGCAGGCGATCCTTGTGGTTTATCAACCCTTTGTACCACTCGAAGCGTTTCTCCTTCCAGTAGTCGAACCACTGCTGCATTTCGCTTGGATGCACAAAGAACTGCAAATCCCATTGCTCAAACTCACGCTGGCGGAACAAGAAATTCCCCGGCGTGACCTCATTGCGGAATGCCTTCCCGATCTGGCAGATACCAAAGGGAATCTGCATACGCGACGACTTCAATACGTTGTCATAGTCGAGGTAAATGTTCTGGCACGCCTCACCGCGCAGGTATGTCTTCATGCGTTCGCCCTCAACCACGCCCAGATATGTCTCCATGAGCAGGTTGAAGGTGCGTGGCTCGGTCAGTTCGCCACCACAGACAGGGCACTTATTCTGCACCACATTCTCTGGTGGCAGGTGGTCAATGCGGAAACGCCGCTTGCAATTCTTACAATCGACTAAGCGATCAACAAAATTCTCCACATGACCGCTAGCTTCCCATACACGCGGATGGGTAATGATCGCACCTTCGATGCCCACCACATTGTCATGCAGTTGCACCATCGACCACCACCAGTAGCGGCGAATATTGTTACGCAGTTCAACGCCCAACGGCCCAAAATCATAGATGCCTGCAACCCCGCCGTAGATCTCCGAGTTGGGGTACACAAAGCCACGCCTCTTGCACAATGAGACAATCTTATCAATGGCTACAAAAGGCGTATCACTGGTTGCCTGCTTATTCTCTACCTGTGTCATAAATGAGTGGTCTCCTCACTATAAAAAAATGCCCCAGGCGTCCAAATTGCACCAAAAGACGCCAGGGACGAATGTTGCTCGCGTAGGCCTGGGGCTACTACGACTTACAGCATACAGCGCGGTTCCACCCTGCTTCTCCACATCACAAAATGTGAAGCCACTCATTTCATCCAACTCCGAAGTGCCGTTCACCTGTTCCCGGTTGCCGACCTCGCACCACCTGTCGGCTCGCTGCTACCCTTCCCAGGCTACTCCTCTTCATCACTGTTGGAGGATATATGTATTTGTTTGTACCCGTATAGTATAGCCGACTTTGTCAATAGGTACAACAAACGGGCTCTATTAAGGGATTGACAATTGGCTAGAAGTGTGGTTTCTTGTAACCATATGCTAGCTATACCTGCTTTCCCATCATTGTAGATGAACTGCATTTCTCTCTACGCGAAAGGCGGGGCGATATGAGTACATACGATACATTGCCCGTAGTCACTTTAGCCAATCATGTTCCAGGGCCAAAACAAGGATGGTGGACTTACAAGGACTATGTAGCCATTGCAGAGGATGGTAAGCATTATGAAGTTGTGAATGGAGTCCTTTATATGACACCTTCGCCTAGTGGAGCTCATCAAGATGCTGTCCTGGAACTGGCTTCCTATCTACGTGCTCACGTCAAGCTCGCTGGTCTTGGCATAGTGCGTGTAGCTCCATTTGATGTTGAGCTGGCCCCTAATGTCGTTGTTCAGCCAGATGTGCTTGTGGTGCTAAATACAGGGCTGGATAAAGTTGAGGAAAACCGGATTATTGGTGCGCCCGACTTAGTTGTTGAGGTAGCATCCCCCAGCACAGCAACCTACGACCGTGACGTCAAGAAAGGAGCTTATGCTCGCGCTGGTGTGCCCGAATATTGGATAGTCGATCCTGAAGCCCGTACCGTCGAGGTACTGGTACTGCAAACTGCAGGAGTCTATCACTCACTAGGCATCTTTCGGAGAAAAGCAACGCTTCCCTCACAGGTTGTGTCGGGATTTCCTGTCCACGTTGAGCAATTCTTCATGTAGAGCCCCGTACTTAAAAGTTGTAGATGGATTGAGAAAGTCATTCATCTACAACTTTTGGAAGCAATAAATTTTACTTTGCACTATTCGCAGCAATGAATCCCAACACCCGCTTCCACGCATCGGCAGAAGCCTCCGCAAAACCCGCCGCCTTGCGATCGAAGAAACTATGCGGCGCACCGGGATAGGTGATGATCTCATGGCGTACCTTCGCATCCAGCAGGGACTGTGTGAAATCTCGTACATTCTCTGGCGAAATGTTCTGATCTGCACCGCTAAACAGCCCCAGCGCCGGACACTTCATCGCCTTGGCCATCTCGATCACAGTTCCCTTAAAGCCAGGGAACTGTCGCGCTAGTCCCGCGTAAAAGCCGATCACTCCTGCCAGCCCCAGTGGCTCCGTACCAGTCAAAAATGAAATGCTGCCTCCCATGCAGAAGCCTACCGTAAATGTAGCTCTCTGCGCACCTTCACCCTGACGCATATATCCCAGAGATGCCTGAATATCCGCCTGTAACGTCTGTGCCTGAAACTGCTGCACATGCGGCCAGAAATCAAACGAGTCATCGCGGGCCATCAAACCAGCAGTACGCCCAAAATAATCCATTGCCACTGCCCCGACGCCCACATCTGCGAAGCGCAAAGCTAAATCCTTGTAAAACCCGTGCAGCCCACGCACATCAGGAAAGATCAGCACCTGTGCTCCCGTTGCCGACGCACCTCCGGGCTGGGCCGCATATACCGCAAAACGGTTGCCATCCTCGGCTGTCAACACCACATCCTCGCCAGTAGCTTTACCGTTTCCTCCTGGTGGCATCGGGGGACGTGCATTGTCGTCGTAACACATTTTGAGTCTCCTTTCGTGATAGTTCCGCTTTTAGAGAGCGACCACAAGGGTCAATCCATTTCAAAGAAGACGTGTTGCCGGTCAAACCAAGCCGCTTCACGCGTGTCATCCCTTCGCTTCTCGAGAGGCGCAGGCTCTGAGCGCAGCGAAGGATCTCTCTGCGGCCAGAGATCCTTCGCTGCGCTCAGGATGACAAAGCAAGAGGGTCTCATCTTTCAAATGGGTCGTTTCTAACTATATGCACCATGCCCATTATATCATCAAAGTGCGGAATTATTTTGTTCACCCACATTCATCAATGAACTTGAACGATTGCGAACCTGTCTTCACACGGGGATAGTCAGATACCGCGTCCCCTAAAGGGTGACGGGCTTGTTGCTAGCCTCCACCGCAACTCGACAAACCCTTGCAGGTATGCCGCTTTGGCTTCACCGACCGCAACATCACCTTGCGGAAAGTTTTGTTGGTTGTTAAAACGCTCAAGCATTTTAACAACCAATCTTTTCTCGCAAGGTAGAGGGCGTTCTGACAAAACACCCGTCTGCAACCAGAACTTGCCGGAAGCAGAACGTTCTGTACATATGGACGCTGTTTTACCCTGGCCGTGTGTGCATCTCTGCACAACTCATCAGGAACCGGTTACGTTTGTCCGGCTACGGGCCACAACTGTCTCTCTCTGTGGGATGGCTCCCGTCCCTGCATACGCCCGTATCGGGACAACAGAGTGCCTTCTGACCAGTACCAAGAATATAGCACTTTACAGCATGGATGTCAATATGGTAGTATTGTGGCATGACAGAAAAGAAACCACGGCTATCGGCCACAACGATACGTTTAGAAGAGCAAGACAGGGAAGCGATAGCTCGCATCAAGGAGATGTATGGCTGCCCGTCCGATGTAGCAACCATCAAACTCGCTTTACGGATGACAGCCAGAGCCATCCCAAGCTGCCAAACAAGGACTCGGCATTCCTCCCGTCCCGTGAACGGAGACGGGCCTCCTGCCTCCGTTTAGGTGAAGGTATTGGAAGAGAAGGGTGTAAGTGCTTTATTTATACGTACCAGACTTGACTGAACGAAAGGAAAAAACGATGCAAACGATGCAATATAAACTGGTCGAACTGCAATACGCAGATGATTTTGCCACAATTACCATGAACAACCCAAAGAAGCGCAATGCCCTCTCGCTCAAGCACATGCAGGAGCTGACGGCGGCCTTTCGCGAGGTAGGTGAAAGCAGCGTACGAGGCGTGATTTTAGCGGCTAACGGCCCAGCCTTCTCCTCCGGTCACGATTTCGCCGATATGGCAGGCAACGACCTGGAAGCCATGCGGAAAATATTGCGCGTGTGTACGACATTAATGGACACCATTCAGCAAATCCCCCAACCGGTGCTGGCACGTGTCCATGCAATTGCCACAGCAGCAGGATGCCAGCTGGTCGCAACCTGCGATCTGGCTGTGGCTTCGACGGAGGCCAGTTTTGCCACACCCGGCGGTAAAGGCGGTTGGGTCTGTACAACGCCCATGATAGCGGTCAGCCGCAATATCGGACGCAAGCGAGCCTTGGAGATGCTACTAACCGGCGATACTATTGATGCCCATACGGCAGCGGACTGGGGTCTGGTAAATCGCGTAGTCCCGCCCGATCAGTTAGTAGCAGAGTCACAACGCCTTCTCGAAGCCGCGACGCGGGGCAGTTTGCTTTCCAAGGGCATTGGCAAGCAAGCCTATTATGCCCAGATCGAGATGCCCCAGCCACAAGCCTATAACTATGCCATAGAAGTCATGGCCTCAGCCTCGCAGATACCCGATGCCCAGGAGTGGATGCGGGCATTCCAGGAGAAGCGCAAGCCGCACTTCAATCAATAAGAGTATGCACAGTGTTGGCACAATAGGGGTTTGAGAATGCTCTCAAACCCCTATTGTGCCAACACTGTGCATACTCGACAGCTTAAGCTGATGCCTTCTTAAGCTTGCGGTATCGCTGGATAAGCGTATTCGTCGAACTATCATGAGCGAGCTGAGGTTCTTCGGCACTCTCAAGCTCAGGGATGATGCGGTTAGCAAGGACTTTACCCAGTTCAACGCCCCACTGGTCGAAGGAGTTGATATTCCAGATGGTCCCCTGCGTGAAGACTTTGTGCTCGTAAAGGGCAATAAACTTACCTAACGTCTCCGGCGTGAGGCGGTCGGCGAGAAGGGTATTGGTTGGACGGTTGCCCTCGAAGGTACGATGCGCTACTTGAAAGTCCGCCACACCATCTTTCGCCACCTCTTCCGCCGTTTTGCCAAAGGCCAGCGCTTCGGTCTGAGCAAAGAAGTTCGCCATGAGCAGATCGTGATGTCTACCGAGGGGATTAAGGGTCTGACAGAAGCCGATGAAATCGCACGGGATGAGCTTGGTTCCCTGGTGAATGAGCTGATAGAAAGCGTGCTGCCCGTTGGTCCCAGGTTGTCCCCAGATAATGGGACCGGTCTGATAGTTTACCTCATTCCCCTGCAGGTCAACGTGCTTGCCATTGCTCTCCATATCGAGCTGTTGGAGATAGGCTGGCAAGCGACCAAGATAAAAATCATAAGGCAAGACAGCCACGGTCTCGGCCCCGAAGAAATTGTTATACCAGATACCGATAAGTCCCAGGAGCACCGGCAAGTTGCGCTCAAAGGGCGTTGTACGGAAATGCTCATCCATCGCATGGAAACCTGCCAGCATCTCCTGGAAATGCTCGGGTCCAATGGCGAGCATCAGGGAAAGTCCAATGGCAGAATCATAGGAGTAGCGGCCACCAACCCAATCCCAGAACTCGAACATATTGGCGGTGTCAATGCCAAACTTCTCAACTTCTTTCGTATTGGTGGAAACGGCCACAAAGTGTTTCGCTACAGCTTCTTCGTTGCCCAGCGCACGGAGGCACCATTCACGAGCCGAGCGTGCGTTGGTGAGCGTCTCCAACGTAGTGAAGGTTTTGGAAGAGACAATGAACAGTGTCTCCTCTGGATCAAGATCAAGCGTGGACTCCACGAACTCGCTACCATCAATGTTAGAGACGAAACGGAAGGTCATGTCGCGCTCAGCATAGTGCTGTAAAGCCTGATAGGCCATGGCCGGTCCCAGATCGGAGCCACCGATACCAATGTTGACAACATTGCGGATGCGCTTGCCGGTATAGCCTTTCCATTCCCCGCTACGCACACGATTGGCGAAATTCGTCATCTTATCAAGCACCTTGTGGACTTCAGGCACCACGTTCTCGCCATCAACAATAATTGATGCATCTCGTGGAGCACGCAGGGCTACATGGAGGACAGCGCGTTGCTCGGTAACGTTGATCTTATCCCCTCGAAACATGGCATCGATATGCTCGTGCAAATTTGAGGACTCTGCCAGATCGAGCAATAGCCGGAGCGTTTCGTCGGTGATACGGTTTTTCGAGTAGTCTAAATAGATGCCGAGAGCTTCGGCGGAAAAACGTTCGCCTCGTTGAGGATCATCGGCGAAGAGCGTACGCAGATGGACATCACGCATCTTCTGGTAGTGCTCCTCCAGAGCATGCCAGGCCGGGCGTTGTGTCAACGGTACAAAGTTTGTTGTAGTCATAGGTACTTCTGCCTTTCACGATACGTTTCTGACAACCTATAGGAAGTTTGACCTTTAATCAGATTATAGCGCATAGCGGTCATATGCATGTTCCCTTCCACGTTCCGCCTTCCACGGACTACACTGGTGGCAATTCGATCTGTCAGGCTACATTATCTGGCTCCTTGAACGTTGTGGCCTGATCCAGAACGTTTATCGCATCCCCCCTGCCTTACGAGCACGTCAGTCGTTAGATAAGTCGAGTAATGACGGTGTGAAGGGTGCTTCATCCAGGTCGTGATTAGGAATGCTCACCGGTACCTTCCCCTGTGCCTGGCTCTCACCAAACAGCACACGTACAGCTGCAACGAGAGCCTGTCGTGTATATTCATAAGTGACAAGGTAGGTACGCAACTCTGGAAATGCCTGCAGATCATAAGGATTGCGCAGAGCGATGCCAATAACACGCCGTCCTGACCCTAGAAGATAACGCACCAGGGCTGCCTGTCGCTCATCCAGGTGGGCGTTGACCGTCGCTACAATAAAAATATCGGTTTCACGGGTTGTCTGTAAGAGCTTCACCCAATCGGCTTCCGTTGTATCACGAGCCACAGGCAATATACTCACAGGAGTATGATACTGTTCTATAATCTCAGCCAGCAACTCATCAGGGTAATAGCGATCCTCAACCATCGTCATTGTGTTTCTCTGTAGAGAGATAAGTACGATGCGCTCTCCTGCGTTCAGGTGCAAGGGCAGAAGTGCATCTTCGTTGCGTATCAGAGTTGTGGATAGCTCATAAGCTCGCTTTTGGAGGTACAAGTGGGACTCGCACCCAATATTTATCGAAACGGTTGTCGCGTCAGGTAGATCATGCCAGGAGAGATGACTTGCTTTGAGCCTCAGCACACGTTCCGCCGCCTGTTGTATCACTTGTGGGGAAAGTTCCTGGGCCTGAACCGCCGCTTGGATCGCCTCAATACTCCCGCGCTGTCGCGTGTAGCGGTGAGAGACCAGCACCAGATCAATGCCTGCCTGAAGTGCCATCACTGCTGCTCGTTCCGTGCCGAATGTGTCTGAGATGGCCCTCATCTCCAGACAATCAGAGAGAATGACGCCATTGAAGCCCAGTTTCTCGCGCAACAGCCCCTGCACGATGGCGGATGATAGCGTGGCCGGTAACCTCTCCTGCTCTATGAGAGCCGGGAAGGCAATATGCGCAATCATCATGCTGTCAGCTCCGGCCTCGATACCACTTCTGAAAGGCACCAGTTCCACTGCTTCCAGCCGTTCCAGTCCATAGGAAATAGTTGGCAGTGCCAGGTGCGAATCTACGGCGGTATCACCATGACCGGGGAAATGCTTTAAACAAGAGTACACGCCTGCATCATGGTAGCCTCTCACCATCGCAGCACCCAGACAGGCAACCTGCTGCGCGTCTTCGCCAAACGAGCGTACACCGATCACCGGATTGGCCGGATTATTATTCACATCAACCACCGGTGCCAGGTTCATATTGATGCCAAGTGCTTTCAGTTCGCGCCCTATCGCCAGGGCAACCTCGTAGGCGATCTGCTCCGAGCCGATAGCTCCCAAGGCCATGTTACCTGGAAATACGGTCACGGCTTCTCTCAGTCGCTGCACAATACCGTTTTCCTGGTCAATGGCAATGAGCAACGGATAAGGCTGTCCTGCCTCCTTCGCACATCTCTGTAAACGCTGAGTGAGCTCAAGTACCTGCTGGGCATCGCGAACGTTGCGCGAAAAGAGGATGATATTACCAATATGGTGCCGCTGAATCAGAGCGATAATTTCTTGCGAAGGCGTATCTCCTTGGAAGCCAACCATCAGCACCTGACCAATCTGCTCTTCCAGAGTCATGCCATCGGTGTAGTTGCTTATGTCTTTCTCCTTTCCCCTGCTTACACAGGTAGTTTTTTTAGGAGCGGATATGCAACCTCGCGTAGGTGCGGGGGCCCTTGTGGACAACCCATTTCAAAGACGAGACCATCTCGCTTTGTCATCCTGAGCGCGAGCGAAGGATCTCTCTGCGGCCAGAGAGATCCTTCGCTCGCGCTCAGGATGACACTCGTGAAGCGGCTTGGTTTGACTGGCAAAACGTCTTCTTTGAAATGGATTGGCCCTTGTGGCTGCCCGCCGTACCCTGTCGATGTGCGGTTGCCACTCTACCCCAACAGGCGGCCACAAGGGCCCCAACCCCACGCCGCACCGCCCCCGCCCCTACGCGTTTTCTCGTCTTCGTTCCCAAAAAAACTGCCTGTGTAAGCCCTTTCTCTGGCTGTGTTGCTGTGCAAGCCTTGCTAATGCACACCCATGCATTCGCGTGCAAACAAACGGATGGATTCCAGGCGTGTTGCATCAACAAAGCGGATAATGATCTCCTGAATGCCAGTCTCTTCATATTCCGCCAGACGTTGGCGAATCATCTCTGGCGTCCCGATAAGCGCAGTTTTACGCATTTCATCGAGATTATTGCGCTGGTCCGATGTCAATTTCGCCACAGCCGCCTCCTCTGTTTCAGCGATAGCGCAATCATCGATGAGGATAGTACGCTTGATGCTGTTGTAATCGCGTCCTATCTCGTCACAATGCTGCTTGAGGACGGCTAATTTGTGTTTGATGGTCGCGATATCTCCACCAACATTGCAGGCGTTAGCGTATTGTGCAACCAGCCGGAGCGTAACCTTTTCACCTCCACCACCGATCAGCAAGGGAATATGCGGTTTTTGCACGCCTTTGGGCTGGTTGATAGCCCCTCTGACCTGGTAGTAGGTTCCTTCAAAGGTAGCTTCTTCCTGTGTCCACATGGCCAGGATGACCTGGATGCCTTCGCGCAGGCGCTGCAAACGTTCACGGGTACTGGGATAGGGATAGCCATAGGCCCGGTATTCGTGCTCATACCAGCCCGCACCAATGCCAAGCTCAAGCCGACCATGACTGAGCACATCGACGGTGCTCGCCATCTTTGCCAGGAGGGCAGGGTTGCGATAACTGTTGCAGGTCACCATCTGACCGAGGCGAACACGTTTGGTGTCGCGAGCGAGAGCAGCCATGCTTGTCCAGCATTCAAAGGTCACTTCCTGGATGGGTGGGGGAATGGTGTGGAGGTGATCGTAGAGCCAGACAGAGTGAAAGCCCAGTGCTTCGGCTTCCTGGGCAACGCGGGTCATGGCTTCATAGGCTTCAATTGGATCGGGAATGTCTACCAGGTCCAGACGCCAGCCTTGAGGGGCAATGATGCCGTAATCCATGGTTATGTACAATGCTCCTTATATCAGTTTGGTATTTTGTTACTCTATCTCAGTACGAATTGATGAAGGCGACAGTTTCCTGCCACCTTAACTCTATGGGGATATCTATAGCTAATATACTATCATACTAGAGAACTGAGAACATGCTATACTGCTATCATAGCACTTCCTCATCTATAGTCCTGGATTGGTAAAAGCAACGTGAAACGTACAGACAAAGAATATCCTGATGAACTCCCAAGTGTGCCACCCATATCCTCTCCACATGCGGAAACAGCGACTACTCATGATCCGTATCGGGCCTTACGTTTTCGTGATTTTCGCCTCTTATTGATCGGCACGTTCATTACTACACTTGGTGTACAGATGGTCAACGTGGCCATTGGCTGGGAGCTATACGAGCGAACAGGTTCTGCGCTCGTACTGGGTGGCGTTGGATTGGTGTTGGTGCTTCCGGTCATCTTGCTATCGTTACCAGCAGGACATGTAGTTGACCAGTACAATCGGAAGTACATCGTGATGGTGTCCCAGATGATCCTGGCACTGGGTTCTCTCGGTTTGACCGTGCTCTCTTACACGCATGGCTCGCTCATCTTGATCTACGCTTGCCTGCTACTCATGGGTAGTGCGGTGGCCTTCAATAGCCCCGCTGTTGCAACATTGCTGCCTTTGACTGTGTCAGAAACAGTGTATGAAAATGCCGCTACATGGGAGAGTAGTGCCTGGCAACTGGCTTCTGTACTGGGTCCGGCGTTGGGCGGCTTTGTCATTGCATTGCGTCAGAGCGCGACGCTGGTCTATGGGCTGGATGCCGGAGCCTCTCTGATTTTCGTGATGTTGATCTCAATGCTGCGTCAAAAGTCCCAGAAGATATCCCAAGAGAAGAGTACAACGCTTAGTTCGCTGGTGGAAGGTGTGAAGTTTCTCCGGCAAGATCAGATTATCCTGGCAGCGATCACACTTGATATGTTTGCAGTCTTGCTGGGCGGTGCCACGATGCTCTTGCCGATCTTCGCCAAGGATATCTTGCATGTTGGCCCAAGCGGTCTAGGATGGATGCGGGCCGCACCATCTATCGGTGCGGTATGTATATCTCTCTGTATCGCGCATATCCCCCCCTTCAAAAAGGCTGGCAGAACGTTGCTGTGGGCAGTTGCAGGTTTTGGCATGGCAACCGTTGTGCTTGGCATATCGGGCTCGTTCTGGCTCTCGCTATTGATGCTTTTCTTGCTGGGCGGTCTCGATAATATCAGTGTGGTCATTCGGAGCACGCTCCTGCTCACGCGCACACCAGACACTATGCGTGGCCGCGTTTCTGCGATCAATGCGCTTTTTATCGGAGCTTCCAATGAACTGGGCGGTTTTGAATCTGGCCTGGCTGCGCAACTGTTCGGCCCCATCCTCGCCGTGGCAGGCGGTGGTGTGGGAACTATCCTCGTTGTGCTGATCGTGGCCCTCCTCTGGCCTGAAGTGCGTCGTCTCGGCCCGTTAAGTGGAACTGAAAATCTGCCAGATGAGAGATAGAAATTGTAGTGACCCCCCCATAGGCGTTCACTTCAGCACGGCTGTCATCCTGAGCGAAGCGAAGGATCTCTGGCTGGGCCCAGGGCAGATCCTTCGCTTCGCTCAGGATGACAGATGGCGGGCGGGGCGACCTCATGGGCGTTGACTTGAGCACGTGAACCCAGGTCCTTCTTGGCTGAAGTTCACGCCTCTGAGTGACCCCCCTTATGGGCAAGACATTTCAAAGACGAGACCATCTGGCTTTGTCATCCCTTCGCTTCTCGAGAGGCGCAGGCTCTGAGCGCGAGCTTTGGATCTCTGGCCGCAGAGAGATCCAAAGCTCGCGCTCAGGATGACCCTCGTGAAGCGGCTTGGTTTGACTGGCAAAACGTCTTCTTTGAAATGTCTTGCCCCTTGTGGAGTCAGGCCGCAACCACACCAATCAACTGAATAAGCTCTTAAATTTCCATATATGCGAGGAACTGCTGCACTTTTTCCGAGTTGATGTGAGCTTTCTCTGCATACGCTAGAATATCGTCCCTTTGCCGTGCATACATCTGCTGGATCAGCTTGTGTTTTGAAGAGTCTATACCTCGCGGTGAGGATTGGCTGATTTCATAGAGAAAGCCGATCATATCTAGCAGTTTCAGTTCATCGTGTAGCGTTTGGTCTTCTTCAATCTTAAAGGCACCCAGGATGTCATTCTGGATGGCGTCGATAGCCTCTTTCACGGCAGAGGTTTTGAAAAAAGGTAGGATATCCCCAATGACCGCTTCGTGTACGTCATGAACTAAGGCCAGCGTAACCAGCCGATCCCGTTTCTCTGGTGGATAAGAGTTAAAGGTGGACCAGTAGAGGACTAAAAAGGCCACAGCCATGCTATGCTGCCCAACATTCCACGTTCCGAAGCCGGAGACACTGTAGACGCGGGGAATGTTGAAGATGTTCATAAGGAAGTCCAGATTGGGATGCTTGGAAACTTCACCAAGCATACCCTGGGGCGTAAAGATGTTTTCATAATCAATGTGTTCGCTCATGTATATACCTCAAAGTGCTTCTCAAACAACGGGTCAATAAACGTTTTTGGAACGCTCTATATACTACACTCCCAATAAGAGATCATAGTCAACAGTTTCCAGAAAGTCAGAAGGAGATGTACATGAATACAACATCCTTAGATATCCGTTCGCATCTGTTTACCGTACAAGTCCATCGGGAAAAACAGGATAATGGCCAGCACGAGTGGTGCGGCAAAGTGCAACACGTTCATAGTGGAGAAGCATTCTACTTCAGTGAATGGACAACACTCGTCGCCGCCGTTGTGAATAAGCTCACAGAGGCTGAGAGCGATACACAAGAAAACAGAAAAAGTTGAACCGGAGAGGGATGAATGGCATCTTTTCTAGCTTTGCTTGCCTGACCAGCGGGTAAACATGGCTAGCTTTAGCCCTTTCTCTGAATCTGCGATTAGCGTAGTGAGGCGGTTCAAGCGCGTCTCTTCCTTCTTCGCGCTCATCACCCACCAGTTGGCAACTTTCTGATAGGAAGGAGCCTGAGCCTGAAAGAAATTCCATGCTTTTTGGTTCGCCCGAAATTGCTCCTCATAGATGCCATCGAGCTTACGCACATCTTCCTCATAGGCATACAGCCTTGATTTCTCCTGCTTCCGTTCATGAAATGCTTTGAGGCCCGCAGGCTGCATCAATCCTAGTTCTGTAAGTTCGCCAATACGTTTGATGTTGACAGCACTCCACGTACTACTCGATTTGCGTGGCGTAAAGCGGATGGTATAGCTGCTTTCATCAATACTCTTCCGCACACCATCGATCCAGCCAAAACACAGAGCTTCATCCACCGCTTCTGGCCAGGTGATGCTCGGCTTGCCTGAACTTTTTTTATAGAACCCAACCAATAATTCTTGGGTACTATCATGATGCTCCTCAAGCCATTTGCGAAATTCAGAAGGGGATTGGAAGAATGTAATGTCCATCGTTAGAGCCTTTTTCGCTGTTTGACTTCACCACCATTTAACTGTATAATAGCACAAAAATTCTAATATGTCGCGCTTGTACAGTACTCTGGGTGCGTTTCATTTTTTGGCACGGATTCAAGAAGGATGGGAGGGGCGGCATTCATGACGCCAGTCCGCAAACGAACGGACTGGCGTCATGAATGCCGCCCCTCCCATGTCTCGCAGGTTTGATGCAAACAAGTGAAACGCACCCCAGTACTCTTTATACCCCAAAAGCGGAGCGAGGAGGAAGGAGCGAGCCAAGTACAATGAGTATAATGCTCGCGACAGCTACAGGTAGAAAGGCCACGGAGGGAAGGTGGAAGAGATCCCAGAGCTGTCCACCAACAAGTGGCCCGACAAAGGCCACGGCGTAGGTGAGGGAGACGGTGAGGCCGGTGAGGCGTGCAACCTCCCCTGGTCTCGCCAGTAATGGAGGCAGGGCAATGCCAAGCGTGAAGGTGAGGGCCGAACTGCCACCAAGCAGTGCCGCCCAGAAGAGTTCCAGCACGGCAGGTGTGAGTACCCAGCCTGCGATGGCAGCAGCACAGATAATCCCGCCAGTGATGAAGGGCCAGCGGCGACCTGCCAACTGTTGGGCGAAGAAGGTGACACCAAAGCTGGATGGCAACTGTGCGGCATTGAGTATGGTCAGCACTGCTGGCGTCAGTCCTTCTTGATGCAGGGCCTGATTATAGGAGGCGATCCAGGCATTCATACCGAAATAGATGAGACTGCCTGCACCTAGCATGATGCCTAAGTGCAGGGCATTCACACGCGCTCGCTCTGGAATGGAGGCGCTGGGTTGCGCTGTTGCCGGTATAGAGACGTTCTCTGGCGAAGGTGAACGCCGGGGTGCGGTTGCCGGGGCAGAGGGCGTAAGCCACAACCACAATACAACCAACACGATCACAGGGACGCCCCAGAAGATAAACGTAGTTGCCCAGGCATCTCTGCCCAGGAATTGTAGCATAACCGGAACAGTTGTCCCTGCTGCCACAGCTTCACCGATGATCAAGCCGTCGCTGAACAGGGCAAGGGCAAGGCCGATGTGTGCTGGAAACCAACGACGTGCGAGTACGGGAACTCCGGTTTGTGACACAGCAATGCCCAGGCTCAAGAGAAAGGTGAAGAGGAAGAGGGAAAAGGCAGTAGGCCAGAGAGCACGCAGAAGCGCACCGCCGCCAAGGAGTGCCAGCCCAATGGACACGCACGTCCGTGCGCCGATGCGCTCGGCGAGTAGCCCTGAAGGCCACGCTGCCACCGCCAACACCAACACAGGCACAGCCGTCAGCAGTCCAGTCTCAGTATAGGAAAGTTTGAGATCGTGCTGTATGAGTGGCAGGATGGGAGGTACTGCCAGGATGACCGAGCGCAGGTTGAAGCCTACAAGGGTGAGTAACGTGTAGATAATTATTTTACGCCAGGTGGAGGTGATGCCTCTCTGTGCGGAAGTAAGTGTTGAGTTCTTTACCATGAGTTTCCAATACTACCATATCATTGTAGTAGGCTTGACCCCACAAGGGGGGAGCACTTAGGCCTGACTCCCACAAGGGGGGTCACTCAGAGGCGTGAACTGAAGCCAAGAAGGACGGGTGTGCCAGTCCTTCCATCAACGCCTCAGGGCTCGCCCCGCCGACCAGCTGTCATCCTGAGCGCGAGCTCTGGATGACAGCTGTGCTTAAGTTCACGCCTATGGGGGGATCACTACATATGATCTTACCTTGGGTGTGCAATCTGGAGAGTGAGCGTCGCTACTGTCACCTTGACATGCTACGGTAACGTTTAGTATCATTCACATATGGAAATGAAATTAGAACTTGTAGCGGTTCCCGTCTCGGACGTTGACCGCGCAAAGGCTTTTTATACTGAGAGGATCGGCTTTCATGCTGATCATGATCACAAGGTCAGGGATGATCTTCGTTTCGTCCAGCTGACCCCTCCCGGTTCCGCCTGCTCGATCGTGATTGGGGTGGGGATTACAGACATGCCGCCAGGATCGCAAAAAGGGCTTCAAATGGTGGTAGCAGACGTGAAAGCAGTACGCGACGAACTGGTCAAACGAGGTGTTGCAGTAAGCGAGATCGAAGTCATGCCTTGGGGTTCATTTGTCTATTTTAGCGATCCCGATGGGAATCGCTGGTCATTCCAGCAGCTGCCTGTTCGCACCTAGCCTCAACAACTACTCCCACTCTGCCCAGATTGGTCTCAACCGGTTTATGCGGTAAACAAACATTGTCATCGTCTCTTCTTTCATGAGACCTTATGATTGATGCTGAGTTGTTTTACGCCGACACTCTCCTTCTTTCAAAGATGGCAGTCAGCAAACGATATATCGTAAATACAACTTCATTGTTAGGCAAACGTACATGTTTATAGTGATACCGAAAGAGATATCACACAATGAGAAAAGTTTGTTGTCATGGCATATTGACGTGACAACGTTTATAAAGAAAGAAGAGATACTCATGTTTCACGGTATGTGGCTCTTGATGCCTTTGTTGCTTTTTGGCAAATTCTTCTGGCTCGTGATCCTGGCTCTGCTGATCTGGTTCTTGGTACGCCGCTTCAGGGGTGGGCCGATGCCATTCTATAGGCACGAGCCTTTCTACCATCCTGGTGTACCGCCAGTTCAGCCTTCCCCAATGGAGATTCTCCGCCAGCGTTATGCACGTGGCGAGATCGATGCAGTCACCTTCGAACACATGCGCGAGCGGCTGGAGTCCTCAAGTGGGCCGAGCCAGCAGTAGCATTATGGGAAGTTAAGGTTTGTACAGAACACCCGCGAGGAAACTCACGGGTGTTCTGTTTTTTCGGAGACCTGCTCTGCTCCCTAGCGTAAAGCCTTCAGCATCGGGACTAATTTGTACTTACGCCCATGGCGGGTCAGCAGTTCGTTGAGATACACCTTCCACTCCTCTTCGTGTCCCAGAGCGCGATAGGCCGTGCGTGCTTTGGCAAGCCAGTTGGCGGCTGAACTGTAGTATTCCGCTTTGCCTCCATTCATGATAGGCTCCGCTTGCTTACGAGAGGTCTCTATGATCCATTCGTAGTGTGTCTGCGACTCCATGGCAGCATTTACCACTTGTTCCACCAATGTATGGCTGGCGTAGGGTTCTAGAGCCGCGATAGCATCATCAAGCAACCCTTCGTGCAGAAACACGTTTATTTGCCCTTGGGAATAGGACGATTTCGCCTGGCGGGCAGCATCCAGAAGTGCTGTGCGTCGTTCTGGCCATTGCTCTCCCGCGATCTCAGCAACCCTCTGGTAATTCTCCAGACTTATCTCACTGCGAAAAGCGACTTCGGCAGCACTAAGTGCGCGTACCTTCTCTCCCATTGCCAAAGCCTGATCGCGCAGCCACTTAGCTAGAGCTGCCTTACCATATCCTTGAAGCGTCAGCCCATGTTCGGCGATCTGTAAACTTCGCTCGTGCTCACCATGCTCATCCAGTGCCTTTGCCAGAGCTAATGCTTCCTCGGTGCTTGCCAGGAATTTCAATCCATACGAGACAGCCTCTTCTACACGTCCCAGGTGTACCAGCATAGTAACATACTCCTCGGTATGTCCCTCCGCCTCAGCCAGATACAGGTACTCCTGAAAGCGTCCACGCCGTTCCAGAATGTGCAGCCGGGCCTTCGTGAGAGCATCAGCATAAAACGGGGCTTCACCCTCCCAGGCTCCCTGTTCAGTAATCCTGCCCTGCAACACGCGCTGGAGTGGTGGGTAGTCCCAGCCGTCGAGAGCTGCCGTCTGTGGCGCATCAAACGCTTCATCTACACCGTAGTCGTCAAGCTCCTCTTGCCAGGCCGCTAACTGGTCGGCCCATTGCTCTCGCTCCTCGCGGCTCAAGTCCGCGCTCAATATTGCTTCCGTCCAGGCTGCTCCCAGAGTGCTGAAAAAACTGCTGGCCTCGCCATCCGAGTCGTCCATGCTTTCCCACTCACTCATATATTCTTCCGTGATAGCCTCAAGCACAGCAAGAGCCTGGCGACCATCGTCCGCCTTAATCAACGTCCAGGCTTGCTCGACGACCTGTCCTATCTCGTTGACTACCGCACCAATCTGCCAGTACGCCTCAGAACTGCGCATGCGGTCCAGACTGTGAATGCTAGCCTGAACTTGTCGTCGTACCGCCTTCACATCCACATGAACTTGGGGCTTGGGAGCTACCTTCGGCGCAGGAGTAGTTGGCTGAGAGGTTTTCAGCAGCGCAACTTCTCTCTCAATAGCCTCAGTAAGCAAAGGCTCCTGCTCACTCAACTTCAGCAGGAGAGATTGTAACTGCTCACGAGTCAAGCCCAACAACAGGCTCTCAAGAAGAGGGTGTGCCTCTCTGTTGATACGTTCATCCATAGTACTTCTTATCCTCTTTCAGAATTTATATATGCCATTCTTGCGAACAGTTCGTATGCCATCATCATTGTTGCCCGCTCTCTCGAAGCCACGATAGAGCTGAGCCAGGCTACTCGAGTATATCATATAAAGATAAGCCTTTGTCTCCCGTCTCTCCATCCTTGACAACCGCCCAAAACAATCTACAATAGAGGCATCAAATCAGAACTCTACTTCATCACCATGAAATCTAAAATAAACGTGCAGGGAGACGCTTCATGACAGCATACCTCAACCAACGTCTCGGCGATTACCGGCTCATCCGCCTGATCGGCTCCGGCGGCTTTGCCGATGTCTACGAGGCCGAACATCTCTATCTCCCAGGCAACTTACATATCGTGGACATTATGGGCGTGTAATGACGGTGGCATGGTCTCCTGATGGAGAGCTTATTGCGTCGGCGGGCTGGGAGGTGCATATCTGGCAGGCAACATGAGAGCAGTGGACGTGAGTTGGTTGTCTGCTGTTGCTTTTCCTGAAGAAGAATGTGCATAGAGAGAAAGGTATATGGGTTATGACAATGAAATTAGAGCATACTATGGACATTCAGGTGAGTGTCGGGAAACGCGTGGGAGTCAAATTTTTGCAGTGCCGCCTCACCACCTCCATAACGCCCCCGCCCCCCATGACGCTCCCACCCCCCATGACGCCCGCAAGGGGCGTCACTACTATATACGGCTCTTGCTCGCTTTCGCTCGCACCTCCCCTCAGGACGAGCGAAGCGAGACCTCATTCGTGTATAGTAGTGACGCCCCTTGCGGGCGTCATGGGGGACGGGGCATCATGGGAGGCGTAAGCATCATACACATGTGAATCTCTCTACTTGAAAGGAAAAACTGTATGCGTCTATCACCTCAGGAAACCGAGCGTTTTTATCGCATCTGGTTTGCCTTACTGCACTATGTCCATACACAGTTGCAACTCGCCCCTGACTTTCCTGATGCTCCTGGCGACCACAACATCTCTACGGAAGCAGCGGTGCAGCTACGTAACGCCCTTTGGGCCGATGATGCGTTGCGTGAACAGTTTATCAGCGACAATCCGGCGCAATTGTCTGCTGACGATCTGGCACTGGTCGCCAGTTGGCAGCATCGTGTCGCGGGATCATTTTTCATCTATCGCTCTTTGCAAAAATATACCGTCTTTCTCTCAGAGACGGAGCCAGCTCATGCGTATGGCGTCCTCGGGTTGGTGAGTACCATTGAAGAAACGCTTCCTCTCCCGCTGCCGGTGTATGCTCGAACCGTTTTACTGCCCTTTGGGCATGTCATCATTTATGATAGCCTGCTCAACTCCTACAATGTGATATTTGGCTCAGGATATCGGCAGGGCCTGCAAGAGCAATATCGCAATATCCAGGAGCGCGAAGGCATCATCACCAGTTTATTGCCAGAAGATCAGGCAGCACACGGAGCTAACCAGCACAGCGACATTACTGCACGCAACCGCAAGGTGTTCACGGCCTTTCGGCGGGAGCTACGTAAAACTGGTCTAAGTGAGCACATGGTCGAGGTGCATGCCTCAACCATAGAGGACTTCGCGCACACGACACTTATGGCACCTGACCCTCCGCGAGGAGTGCTCGATCTCACCTTTGATGATATCCAGTCCTACTTGAGTGCAAAGCCGGGCAAGCAGCCGGTGACGAGCTTCAAACGCTTCCTGCGGTTCCTCACCAATACGGGGCGCATTGATTATGAGCAGGGAGAGAACCTGTCTAGACTTTTGAAATAGGGCAAGAGGGTAGAGACTAGCCTCGACCCTCTTCCCCCATCGGACCGCCACTAGGTTCCTCAAATTCCACGTCTGTATAGGCATCGGCGAGAGGAAAGGACACGCCCAGGCTGTTCACCAGAGTATTCTTTGGATATTTGATTTGATGGTATCATGGTTGGCTGTTCCGCCCGCTATAGCATACACATGGCCGTCGATGTATTCATAGCGTGTATCGGGATCACTTTCTTCGAGTTGAAAGTACTCTTCAACCGTCATGGTTCGTTGATGCTCGACCGCCATGGCCCTCTCGTGCCTCTGCCTTCCATGTGTGGTATGCTGCTCTTCTATGCTAAACTAGCACCATTATAACATAAGCACCCATACGTTTTTATTGGATGAAACGATGTTACAGATACCGACTGCTGCAGCTTCTTGAAGGTACGACAACATTCATAGCATAATATCAAAAGCGGTAACGCTGAGTGCAGGTAAGGTCGACGTAATACGCCCTTCTGTATAGCTACTGGGTGTTCCTGCTGTTGCATAACCATTCTTATCAAGCAGGGAGGTCGTGTACTTTCCAGAAGGCATATCCTTGATCTGGAGCGTTACTTGTTGAGCAGCTCTCATATTGCTATTCACAACGATCACATAGAGTGTATTACCATCTTGTGAGCGAGAGGCAAGATATGTTAATCTGTCTGTATCACCTGAACTACCAATGAGCGACGTTCCCGAATAGTTGCCAAACAACAAGAAGGTATAGTAGGGTATATAGGGTGTCCAGTGATTCTTGTAGTCAAGCACACCCAGTCGGTTAGGGCCAAGCTGTGCCAAAAGATAGAATGTATAGAGTTCTGCCTTTGCCCGCATGGCGTAAATAATGGCATTGGCGATGAAGACGGCATTATAGATGCTATGAAATTTGCTATCGTCTCCATCCACTAGCGACTGTCCGGCCATATTGTATTCGGTAATAGCTGCTCCGTAGTGTTTGCCAGTGGAACTGACGAAGGCTGCATCCGTTTCCACTTTGGTCACATTGTCCTCGTACATCTGCTGTTCCTGATCCAGCCGATCTTGATCTGTTGCATCATAGCGTCCATAGTCGTGCCAACTAAGTACATCAACCAAGTCGTTTGTCTGCTTTGCTATGTAGCTTACCCATCCATTACTGCTTAAGTCCGCGAATGGAGCCGCCGGAGCGACAAGCTTCAGATCTGGATCCACAGCTTTCATGGCACCCCCAACTGTGTTGATGAAATCGGCGTACTCCTGCATGGTCGGGATGGTGCCGTCGCCTTCAATCTGCGGTTCGTTCCACATCTCCCAGTAGCGCACTTTGTTCCCCAGAACGAGCTCACGGTTATAGCGTTCCACCACCTGTTGCATAAAGATGGCATAGCTCGACCAGTCATGTGGAGCAAACCCACCGGGATAACCAGCTACGGTAAACAGGGGTTCCGCGCCAGCCGCAAAGATGGCATGGAGGAGTTGATCCATATCTGAAAAATCACAATGTGTTGGAGCTGTACAGGTATAGCCGCCCAGATGATAATTCGAGTATTGGATGGCTCCTATCCGTATCAGTTTAATGTGAGCTTCGCGGATGCGCTGTATGACGAGCGGATCGTCACCATTCCAGATCTCTCTGCCAGGTGCCCCAATCCCCCAAACCAGTGGGTTCACAGGTCCTACCTGTGAGGAAGGGTCGAGAGTAATGAGATTTCCTGGCACGCTATCGGCACTACTGAGCATGGAATCCTCTAGATGAGCGAGCAGGGGTAGGAGCAGAGGAAGGGCAGCCAGGATGAAAAGAAGGACCAAAAGACCGAATCGCCGCAGATATCCTGCCTGCTTCATAAGTACACGCTCCTGTTCCTTGCCAGTAATCGAGGCTGGAGGAGCAGGACGCATGCCCTGTTCCCCCAGCTATGTCTGTCTTTACTGCCCATTGGGTGTGAAGGCGTAGAAGTTCCCGTCCGAGTTGGGCGCGTACATTATACCATTAGAAATGGACTGTTCATCTTATCTCTCACTTCTATTTTTTGTGAGTTTGGATTGTGACAATGTCTTACGCTGCTACAGGTACACGTACAGGCGTTTGTTTACCAAAGCGCGTGCGTAGCACGTAGGTGAACGCCTCTATGACGATAGTGCCTGACATCTTCGAGGTACCTAAACGTCGGTCCAGAAACGTGATGGGGATTTCAACGACCTTGAACCCTCGCTCCACCGCTCGATAGGTGAGTTCAACTTGAAAGGCATATCCCCGTGACTGAATAGTATCTAGATCAAGATGCTCGAGGACGTTGCGACGATAACAACGAAATCCACCGGTGCAATCACGAACCTGAAGACCGAGCATGAAACGGGCAAAGATGTTGCCACTACCGCTGATCAGGCGGCGTAAAGCCGACCAGCCAGGCGTGCTGCCTCCAGGGATATAGCGCGAGCCGATCACGACATCGGCCTGCTCAATGGCCGCGAGAAAAGCGGGAAGATGGCAGGGATCATGCGAGAAATCGGCATCCATCTCAAAGGCCGCATCGTAGCCATGAGCAAGCGCGTAGTGAAAGCCAGCGATGTAGGCTGTACCCAGTCCGAGTTTACCGGGGCGATGCAGGACATGAAGTCGTGAATCTTGTTGCCGTATCGTTTCAGCGAGTTCCCCTGTGCCATCCGGTGAATTATCGTCAACAACGAGGACATCGGTTTGAGGAGCGTAAGAGAAGATCTCTGTGAGAAGCAAGGGAAGGTTCTCTACCTCATTATAAGTAGGGATAATGATCAGTGTTTTCATAGCAGGTTGTCTCCTTAACTGAATAGTAGGGATATCACTCTTAGAGGTGATGGATGCCGGTCCAAAGGTTGCAAACGTTCTCACCTCAACTGAACGTGTATTTGCACCTGTATATCTGCGCTGAAAGAAGACCCAGAGTCGCATGCCAAAGAAGGAGATGGACATGGTACCGATGATCGCTGCGAGCTTGAGGGCATTAGCCCCAATCAGCGTACTGCGTATGATTCCAGGAAACAACCCAGAGAGCAGCCACATCAGGAGATCGTTCATGAGGATAGTGCCACCTGCAACAGTGGCAAAGCGAAATACTTCTTGATGCGTGATGGGGCGACGCTGCTGAAAGGTCCAGTACTTATTCCAGAAGAAGCTGTTGGTGGCTGCCAGCAGTACCGCCACTGAGTTGTAGCCGAGTACACGCCACGTATCCCCCGTGGGGTATTTCCAGAGGAACACGTTCAGCACCAGGAAATCGATGATTGCGTTGAGTGATCCGACAATGCAGAAGCGCACAAACTGCCAGATATCTGCCTTCTTTATCTTCAGCGGTAGCTTACTTTGCACCTCTTGCATGCTACCGAAGGGTTGCTCGGTATGTGGAACTACAGGAGCCAGACCTTCTTGCACCATTTGCTTTCTCATGTATATATCTCTCTATGTTGTCTAGTGTTATGATAACTGCGCTGCATGCTCTCTATAGGGTAGGGCACCTGCCCGGTACCCATATATCCTGGCCTGTTGCTGAAACAGACGTGACGCCACAGCTCGATAGTGTCTCTGCATGCCCCCCACTTCCTCCTTTGTCGACTATCCGAACGTCCACAGACCAACCACCTGTATCAAAGTGAGCGATCACTGTTGAGTGCTCGATAGCCGCCTCTACCAAAGTCATACCTGACTGTTTGGCATCCAAAAGCATTTGTTGCGTCGTCACCACGTAGTCGATATTGTGCCAATCGTTGTGAAACACTTTGTCCCGAATCGCAGGGTCTTCCTGCACTTTCCAATAGTAGTGAGCGAAGGCATAACTATCGGGGTAGTTATCGTGCAAGTCGGTCCACATATACTGGTCGATAATGATGCGACTGTTCGATGGCAGGTATGCTTTGATCCAGGCGACTGCCTCGTGCTGGGCGTTAGCCTGTGAGCTATTCCAGAGCAGGAAGTTGTTGCTCTGAAACCCCAGATCGGGACTTGTTCGGTATCCTATTGAGATACCAAACAGACAGAGGCACAGTAGTGTTCCTTCAAATGCGCGAGCAAGCAACAGGTGATACGAGCCGCCGAGCCAGTCTCTTACCTGATTGAAGACGAGCCCAAGCACGAGTCCCACATTGAGCGCGAGCAACGGCAGTAATGGCACCAAATAGAAGCCGATGATTTCGCCTCCCCGTCCCAGGAAAGCCCACAGCGACAATGTCATGGCTCCCATTATACCAACCAATCGCTGCGTTTTACTGAAACTGAATAGGAGTGATAGGATAGCGCAGAGGCTACCCACTCCTACAAGTATAGGATCATCCTGGGCCCAGACCATTACCAGGTGCCAGAAACCACTGTGGAAGTCCAGGATGCCGCCATCTTTCCCACGAGACGCCTGGAATTGGAGCGTGCCCAGCAAGCTGACATGAGAAGCAGTTCCTCCTAATAGCGTTCCCGTAGGAAACAATTCCCCTTTCAATATTGCCATAAGCACGTACAGTGAGACGATTGAACTCACTAAGGTGAGCCAGCCAATAGTTGCAAACCAGCGATGCGACCTGTCGGCCCGCACGTATACGAGAACGGCCAGCGCAGGCAGTAGGAAGACCGTTAGCTCTTTCGAAAGGATAGATATGCCAAGTGCTATAGCACTCAACCACACTCGCTTGAGCGAAAGTTGTCCCGATACCAACAGCAGAATGCTGAACAGCATCCAGAAGGTGGTAATATTATCGAGCAAGACGCGACGATGAAAGTAGATGCCGTAGGGTGAAATTGCAGACAGCAGGGAGGCAATCACAGCGGCTGCCGTGCTCTGCGAAATGTCGCGTGCGATGCGGTAGACCATGAAGGTTGATCCCACCTGCATAAGGAGCATGAGAACGCGTCCAGACTCGATGGCTGAGCCAAACGTATGGAAACCTCCGGTCAAGATGCCCCAGATTGCGATTAGAATCCAGCCTGCGGGGGCATGATCGTACCAGTAGGTGTAGGGAGCTAGCTGTCCTTCCTTGATAATTGCCCACGCCTGCGACATATAGGTCCCTTCGTCATCCTCATAGTAAGGAAAGTGGAACATGTTGATACCATGAAGCAGAGCAGCAGTGAGCAAGATGGCGGCAATCAAGAACCATTCCCAGTGCTCAACCAACAAAAGAACCAGTGCTTGAGTTGTAAGTTTAAGGGTATCACGCCGTTGTGGAGAGACGGCAATAGTATTCGCTGCTCGTAGCTGCCATGCCTTTCTCTGGATCATTTTCCGCCTCCTATGAATGCAGGGGTAGCACTCCAAAGGCCATAGCCAAATTGGTTCATGCATCTTCCTTCCTTGTTCAGACTGCAATAGCTTCCTGCGAGTGCGCCATTTGAATGGACTACTCCTTCAAAAGTGAGAGTTACCTGCCTGGTTGGGTCCACAACAGTGAACTCAATATGGTTCTCTGCATCCTTGAGCCCTGTGAAAGGGCGATATATCTGCCATCCTGCAAAGTAGCCTACGATCTTTCCTTCGTTAAGCATAGTTAGGGACATAGCTGTAGTGGTATTCGTTGTCAAGTCGTATATCCTGCCATAGTAGGTTTCAAGCACAGAGAGAGAGTTCATCCTCTCTCCTAAATCAGAAGAGCTGGCCTCAGATAGCGATATTGATCTTTGAGCTGTTGAATGAGGAGCAGAGGCGAGCAGAGCAGGTTGCATACCCGTCCCAAGACCAAAACTAATGAGAAGTGTCAATATGACAGCGACGAGCGCACTCAATTTCCACATTTGGTTTGGTATAGATATAGCTCTCAGTCCTGCTGTGGCTTGTTTAAGCGAAGTAGACCAGAAGGCAACCAGCTGGAGGCGAGTATGTTTCCTTGAAAGGAGAACATGAGCTTGTTTCGAGATAAATGTAGTCGCAAGTGCTCCTATAGCAGATTGCGGCACTAACTGTGGCTCATGACCAAGTATAAGGGATGAGCCTGCTTCAGATTGCCGATGCGCCCCTAGATGTATCGTCTTTTCCCAGTTGTTCTGCTTCCGTAGTTGACGATAAACTCCCCGCACAGCCCCGATACCCAGTAGCCAGTGGAAAGGCAGAAAGGTAAGAGCCATGCTCACTGGTTTGAAAAAAGGAACCTTGAGGTTGTATTCGCGTGCGAACATGAATGCGCCAACGGCACTGGCAACAAACTGGAACAGAAGCGCATAGAGTGGAAGGAAAGAGATCATTGCCACCAGGACGGAGACCTTCAACCGGAGAACTGCACCAACGGTCAGAGGCCAGAGCAGGATGAGGAATGCCTGGAAGAAAGGATACGACAAGGTATAGACAGCCAGAAGTCGCTGGCGAAAGCGTGGAAGCGTTTTCCAGGTACCTTTAGCTAGCACCTGCAAGAAACCTTGCTGCCAGCGTGTGCGCTGTCGAATGAAAGAACCAATGCTCTCGGGCGTCTCTTCACGTGTCACATGCTCTGCATCATAGACGACGCGAATGGGTTCGCCCAGACTGCTAAGACGCAGGCCAATATCGGCGTCCTCTGTCAGGCAGTGTTCGTCCCAGCCACCTACGCGCTCGATCAAACTGCGGCGCATAAAGACAGTGTTGCCTCCCAGAGGTATCATGCCAACCCTGGCGTGGAAATGCAGGCGGCTCTTGAACCAGAAAAAGTATTCCAGGCAGTTGTGAACGGAAAACCAGTGATCATGGAAGTTCATCAACTGTACTCCCGCCTGAACGCTACCCACACCTTCCTGAAGCATTACTGTGTTGACAACATTGAAGATATCCGGGTGGATATCGTCCTCTGCATCGAAAATCGTGACGACCTCATTGCGAGTGCGTTGGAATCCAACGTTAAGTCCGTGGGGTTTGTTAATCGGAGGAGTGGAAAAGGTCTCTACGCGCACCTGCGGCGATCCAATAGCTTGAATAGCCCGCTCGGCCTCAGCAATGGTGCCCATGTCATCAGCGTGACAGACCACCACGACTTCCAGGAGTTCGGAAGGGTAGTGGGCTGACCAAACCCGTTTGATCGTCTCGTAAATCACGGCTTCCTCGTGCCGGGCAGGTAGGAGTACCGTAAACGATAAGTGCGGGGGCAAAAATGAACTCGGACCCTTACTTGCCTGCACCCGCTGGGGATGCTCCCAGGAGTAGAGCATAAGATACAAAGAAAAAAGGGATTGTGCAAAGAGTGCCAGAGAAAAAAAGCATATAATGGGCGCGATTACATTCATACGTTTCTACCTATCAATCTATTGATACACCAAGAGCAGTTGCATGCTCATTTCTACACTTCAAAATTTACCATTTGTGGCATGCCAACACATCGTCTAAAACAAGGTAATTTGGTACCAGCATTTATGAAGAGGTACCTGTTAGAATTGAGCAGATGGTTCGTAGGAGATATGAAATAGGGGCCAATGAGCTACTCAAAAATGATGAGGCATTCAGGTGAGGTTGTGATCGATGGCATAGCGCATGGCCCCGGTACGTGAGGAGACACCTAGTTTGCTGTAAATAGAACGCAGATAAGAATTGACGGTGACGGGACTGATAACCAGCTGATCGGCAATCTGGGCGTTGGTCAGTCCCTGGGCTATCAAACGCAGCACTTCAGCTTCGCGTTTCGTGAGTCCTGCTGGAAGAGTAGATGATGAGGTATCTGTGGTCTCCGCTGATGAGATCGTGCCGACTTGCTTCGAGGTGATGGCGGGACCTTGCGCAGCCAGGGCTTGCTCTGGCGTCATCTTTTGTCCTTCTGCCCATATCAGAGCAAAGGTGGCCTCACTGAGTTGGGTACGTGCAATTGATACTCTGCTCTCATACTGGGCACGTTCGACAGGTGGCATGGGTGCTCCGATAGCTTTGCGCAAAGTATCTGCCGCACCCCAGAGCCGTACCGCCCACGCTGGCTCTCCCTGGTCTATGACCACCTCTCCCAACCCTTCGAGATATAAAGCGATGGACCACTTATCTTCCAATTTCCTGGCGATTGTGAGGCTCTCCTCATAAAGCTTACGGGCCGTTGTGTGATCATTCTCGGAAGCAGCCATTTTTGCGAGGAAGAAGTATGATCTAGCAGTGCCCTGCAAATCTCCAACTTCTTTGTGGAGGGCCAAACTCTCCTCAAGCAAGGAACGCCCTGTGGCAGCATCACCGTGATGGAGAGCTATTTGCCCCAACATGCTGCGCGACCAGGCGACGTTCCACTTGAGGCACACCTCTCTTGAAAGCGCGAGGCTCTCTTCGAGCAGTACCTGCGCTCTCGCATCATCGCCCTGGAAAAAGAATACATCTGCTAGACGAAAGAGTACTTCGGCGGTGGAGTAGACGTCCCTGGTTTCTTTGAAGAGTGTCAGGCTTTCCTGCAGCAGGGAGCAGGCTCTATCGTATTCCCCCTGCAAAAAGGCCGTGGACCCTAAGTGGTGGAGCGAAAGAGCAATACTCCATTTGTCGCTTGCTTCCTTAGCTAAGGTGAGGGCCTCTTTTCCCAACATACGTGCCTCCGCAAAGTTGCTCCTTTCTGCGGCCAGCCGCCCCAGCATCCAGAGAGAATGCACCGTATAGCGGGTGTTTCCTAAAGCTCGGAACAGGACGAGGCTCTCGCGGCACTGCACCTCTGCCTGTGCAAAGTCACCTTGTAAGCTACTGAGCAGTCCTGCAGTATTGAATGCTTTCGCTCGCACTGCTGCTGCCACTCCCTCGCTCTCTGCCAGAGCCTGCTCCAGCCACTGACGTCCCTCGCTCAGATGGCCTCGAATAAACCAGAACCTTCTCAGAGCACTTGCCAGTCGTAAGGCTGCTTCTATCGCCTTGCGTTCCATCAACCAGAACAAGGCAGCCCTCAGATTATCATGCTTCTGCTCCAGCCGTTCAAGCCATACTCCTTGTTTGGCACCAGATAACTCTCGCTCTGCCTCTTCTGCCAATGCCAGATAGTACTCAGCGTGAGCCTGGCGGGTGATTTCCAGTTCTCCACTTGCCGAAAGGACTTCCAGACCATACTCACGGATGGTCTCCAGTTGCATCAGGCGCGGTTCGTCGCCCTCTTGCTCGACCTGCATGAGCAGGCTCTTGTCCAGTAGGGATGTCACCACATCTAATAGGGGTGCTGTTATATCGCCGAAAGCAGTGCAGAGGGCCTCCACTGCTTCCAGCCTACAGCCACCTACGAAGACCGAGAGCCGACGGAAAAGCCGCTGCTCCTGGGCATTCAGCAGATCATAGCTCCATGCAATGGTACTCCGTAGTGTCTGCTGCCGGGCAGGAGCATCGTACATCCCGCCTGTCAACACATTTAGCCGTTTCTCGAGTCGTGCTAGCAGAGCCTGCGGCGGCAACAGCTTGATGCGAGCAGCAGCCAGTTCGATTGCCAGGGGTAATCCGTCCAGGCGTGTGCAAATCTCCGCTATGATAGGTGCATTGGCGTTCGTGATACGAAAATCAGGTTTAATGCTCTGAGCACGCTGGATAAACAACGCTATCGCAGGATTCTGCACGAGGGTTTCTTTTTCAGGAAGATGCCGGCTATCGGGTAGGGCAAGTGGCAGAACTGGAAATTCATGTTCACCGCGAACATGTAGTACCGAGCGACTCGTCACCAGAAATTTCAGGCCAGGACAGAGTGCTACCAGTTCTGAAAGCAATCCAGCTGCCGCCTCTACCTGCTCAAAGTTATCCAGCAGCAGCAACATGTGCTTTTCATAAAGATACGCTTGCAGGCGCTCAGAGAGAGGTTGCTCTCCTGCATCTCTCAGTCCGAACATCTGAGCAATAGTCGGTATGACCAGGTCGGCGTCACTGATGGAGGCGAGTGGAATGAAGCATACGCCGCTTGTGAAATCATCCTTCATGTCAGTGGCTATCTGCAAGCCCAGGCGCGTTTTACCAACGCCACCGGGACCGGTGAGCGTGAGGATGCGTATCTCTGAGCGACGTAGGAGGGCACAGGCAGCCTTTACTTCCCGCTCGCGTCCTATCAGTGGTGTGGGTTGTATTGGGAGGTTACAGATGTATACTCGCGGACTGTTGGATGCTGGCTCAAGTCGAGCCAGATACATTGCAGAGGAATGCTGATCCTGGAGAAAATGAGTTCTCTCATCGGTAGAAATCATATGCATGTGAGAAGCTTCCTCTGCTGACTCATGCGTACTTGTGATATTCGCAGAATTTTCCTGGCTGTTTAGTATTGCAGCTACCGCATAGAGGCGTTCAAGTGTTAACTCTTCCGTTTTACCAAGATAGACTTTCCGGAGCTTCCCCTCATTTCTGCGGTAGGCATACCAGTACCAACCATTGCGTAGTCGCTCACGATGTGCAGTAAAGGTTTCCAAATGATTCCTGAAGGAGAATGACTTGTTCTGCTCATTCCTCAACCAGGCAAACCAGGCATCAGAGCCAACCCTTATCGAAGAACTGCCTCCTGCCCCATTAAGCAGTTGCAAATGACCGTTCGATATCATTGGAATACGCATATAGGATACCTCGATTTGGTATTGATAATAGATCAACACGGGATAGTTACCTAACGCTCATCATACCCCCATTAGTAATGGAGTATTAGGTAACTGGAGATGCTACATGTTTAGAAAATCTATAAGAGGTCCTCACCAGCCTCTTACCAGTTCATTCATGTTTATCAATATATACTTACCGATATTCACCGTATTCAGTTAGAAGGAGGTAGCATTGAAATCGCAACGAAAAATACAGTGAAAAAATATCATGTATAGTATGTTATACGAATTTAGCATGGGCATAGTTTCTCAAATTGAAAAAACTTATAAGATTACAAAGAAAAAGAAATGCTTTGTAAAATTGTTATTACTCAACAATCATAACCATAATATGCGCATGTTATATTTAGTAAATAATTCGTGATAAAATCTCTACTATAAAGTTTTATATAGACTCCCCATAAATGCTACGCTGATAATTTCCCGTCGGATTACCGAGTATTTAATGGATATGGAAAACGTATGGAGCAAATAAAAAGCATATACTCTCTCTTGCCTCCAAAAATGACAGACCCAGAAGACGATATATCGTAACTACAACCCAGGCGTTGGATATACGTACATTAAGTATGGTGAGATCGAAAGATACACCAAGTCAAGAAAAAGTATATGGCAACGTTCTTAAACAAAAGAGAAAGAAGGAATACATATGTTCTGGGGCTTTCACGGTGTATGGCTCATGCCTTTGTTGCTGTTTGGTCGGCTCTTCTGGCTCATACTCCTGGCATTGCTGATCTGCACTTTAATACGCCGGTTTAGTTCAAGGAACAGGTCGATGCCTTTCTACAGGCACGAGCCTTTCTACCATCCTGGCGTACCGCCAGTACAGCCTTCCGCCATGGAGATCCTCCGCCAGCGTTATGCACGGGGCGAGATCGATGCAACCACCTTCGATCAGATGCGTGAGCGACTGGAGTCCTCGAGCGGGCCTAGCCAGCAGTAGCAATATTGGAGATTAAGGCTTACATTACAGCACACCCCCAAGTTTTTCTTGGGGGTGTGCTGTAATATACGCTCATTGGAAAACTCAGGAGCCCCATACCTCCTGGGCTACACTCGCCACAAGTTCCAGCTTGCGACGCTGATCTTCAGGTGAAATACGGTTCCCTTCCATGGTGGATGCGAAACCGCACTGAGGGCTGAGAGCCAGGCGTTCTAACGGGTGAAAACGCGAGGCTTCCTTGATACGTCGGCGTAGTTCATCAGCAGTTTCCAGGCGCGGCTTCTTGGTAGTAACCAGGCCGAGTACGACAAAGCGATCATCAGGCACATGCTGCAACGGTTCAAAGCCGCCTGAACGCGCATCATCATATTCGAGCAGGAAACGCTGAAAGTGGGTCTGGGTAAATATGCGAGAAATTGGCTCATAGTCACCACTGGCATAGAATTTGCTCTGGTTGTTGCCACGACAAATGTGCATGCCAAAGGTGATGCCAGGGTGGTCGCGAATGATGGCGTTGTCCATTTCAATGCAGGTGTCAATGATTTTGTCGGGATCGTTCCCCCGCTGGCGATAGCCCTCACGCATCTGCGGATCGAGCAGGGCCGCATACTGGGGAGCATCAATCTGGATGTAGGTACAACCCAGGCGAATCAGTTCCTCGACTTCATGACGCGAGAAAGCCACGATATCGGCCAGATAGGCATCGCGAGATGCATAGGCCCCTTTTGATTTTTCAGGATCGTAGTAGGCAGCTGCTTGCTGAGCACTAATCATCGTCACTTTGCCAGGGCGTGCTTTGCGCGAGCGCAGGTAGACCCATTCCTCGGCACACATACTCCTTTTCCATTGGAGTTTCTCTACCACGACCGGACGCCTGAGCACAAGTTCCTCGCCGCTCTCGTCTCTAAAGGGAATAGCCCAACCTCCATACTTATCGAAGCCCGCCAAGGCCTCGACAAGATGCCCGTAAAAGGCGTAGCGTCGCAACTCTCCATCAGTGATAACGTCAATGTTGCACGTTTCTTGTAAGGCGATTGCTTCATCGACTGCCCGGTCCTCTACGACCTTGAATTCTGCCGCGCTCATTTGACCTGCTTCGAACTGTCTTCTTGCTTCTACCAGATAGGTTGGCCTGAGCAGGCTTCCCACCACTTCGCTATGATAGGTCATTTTCGATTTCCTCCTGCCTGGTTACACATATGAAAAGGACTGAGGTGGTAATAACGCGCCTCTTGTAAACCTGGCTGTAACAGTATCCTTACGTACCCATTGACGGGCAAGGGCTTCGTTGGTCCCTGCCAAACATATGGTTATTACGATTTTATCACAGAACTATGGCTTTCATGAAAAGCACGATAGCCTTGACACTCTGGTGATTCTTCGCATGCGTGTGCTATACTAATAGCGCGAAACTCTGATGTCTACACTAGAGAAAGGCAAACAGCCCGATGACCTCAACCTATACACCCGGCACACTGGTTGATCATTACGAAATTATTCGTATGCTGGGACATGGGGGCATGAATCGGGTGTATCTAGCACGTGATGTAAACAATCAGCAAGAAGTTGTTCTCAAGTTCCCCAATGATGATTTAATCGGGGATATTGCTGTCTTTGAACGCTACAGGCGCGAGTTCGAGATCGGCAATCGTCTGCATCATCCGCAAGTGCAGCACCTGCTCAATAACGATGAAAAACGCTCGGAAGATTACATGGTGGTGGAGTATATCAAAGGGAAAACCTTGCGCACCGTACTTGAAGAGCATGCCCCCAATCCGTTGCCAGTTACCCAGGCGATCAACATTACGATACAAATTTGCGAAGTCCTGGCGTATTGTCATGAGCATGGCATCTTTCATCGTGATATTAAGCCTGAGAACATCATGATGCAGGACGATGGTAGCATCATCATCATTGATTTTGGTATCGCTCTACTCGAAGGTGCGCGGCGTGTGACCTGGCGCGGCCTATCCGGTACAATGGGCACACCCGATTATATGTCCCCAGAACAGCTCAAGGGCGAGCGCGGTACCGCAGACTCTGATGTTTATGCAGTTGGTGTAATGCTGTATGAAATGCTCTGTGGTCATACACCCTTTGAGGGAGAGAATATTTTTGCGATTATGAACCAGCACGTCTCGCAGGACCCACCCTCGATCCTCCTCGCCAATCCAGAGATCTCGCCGGAACTGGCTACGGTAGTGATGCGGGCTATTCGCCGTGATCAGGCCAAGCGGTACCAATCGGTGAACGAACTCCTTCATGATCTGCGCAACCTGGAAGAGGTCAAGCCCGAGCCCTATAAGCCAGAGGAGCCAAGCCTCAACCGGACTGGCCACACGGCCATCCTGGCCACTCTCATTATCATCGCTATTTGTCTGGCGATTATTGCACTGGGCTTCCTTGTACAGTTCGCTCATACTGTCAGCCATTAAGATCGCGGCCTCCCTCTGACCAGATTACCACAGACCAGGAGAAAAAGAGAGTACGGATGCAGACCCCCTCCCCTATCTATATTATTGGTGATATCCACGGCCACCTCAAAAAGCTGGTCAAGCTGTTGGAGGATGCGCAACTGATAGATGCCAAGCACTCCTGGCAGGCGGGCAAAGCAACGCTCTGGTTTATGGGCGATTTTGTTGATCGTGGCCCTGACGGTATTGCTGTGCTTGATCTGGTGATGCGCTTGCAGGCCGAAGCGGCGGCTGCTGGCGGCTCTGTGAAGTCGTTGCTGGGCAACCATGAGATGCTGCTGCTGGCAGCCTATCGTTTCGGGAGGCGTTCAACGGGGTTGGGGAGCAATTTTCTGGGCCGCTGGAAACAGAACGGCGGCAACCGCAAGGATATCGCTGGTTTAACGCAGCACCACCTCGATTGGATGGCTCATCTCCCTGCGATGGCACTGGTGGACGATTATCTCTTCATGCACGCGGACGCTCCCTTCTATATCAAATGTGGGCATACCGTTGATGAGGTGAATGCTGCCTTCAACAAGCTGTTAAGTCGGAGCGATGGGTTAGCTTGGGAAGAAATGTTGGATGATTTCGCCCGCCGTGGAGCGTTCCTGCCCGCGATCACGGGGGAAGATCTTGCCCGTCGCTTTTTGAGCATCTTCGGTGGGCGACAACTGGTACATGGTCATACTCCTATCAGTTCCATACTCCGCTGCCCACCCGGCAGGGTCAACAGTCCGTGGATATATGCAGGTGGGCAGTGCATCAACGTTGATGGCGGCATGTTTCTCGGTGGGCCCGGGTTTGTGCATCAATTACCTGCTGGTGGGTCAAATACCTCTCCACACTAATTTGTGTAATGTGCATACTCATACCGTTGCTCTCCTCAGCCAATCCTCCAAAAAAGTCTTCTCTCTCCTCTGTACTCACTCAGGTGTAACACCTGTATTGTGCATAGTGCATAAAATACTAGGACAAAGTTTTTTCATTTTGTATGAAGCACCTGGACGTGAAAGCCCCTATACTTTATTTGATACCCCCAATGCAACACGAGCGCAATGAGGCCGATGGAGAGTATCACCATCGATTGATGGCCAGTGGCTCTCTCTATCAGCTCTGCTGGTAAAGATACACTCATAAAAAGCTGGCAGATACAGATAAAGGAGCGATCAGAAAACCATGAGAACATTAAGCTTGGTACTATTGCCACATAAGTATGCTATTTGTCAGTTTCATCCCGATAAACACATCCCTTACTGGGCTCTGTTAGGCGACTTTGTCTCGTTGACACGTACACATGAGGAACTATCTATTGTCTGCCAGCAGAACAATGTGCCAAATGACATCCCGGCGGAGAGAGGATGGCACTGTGTGCAGGTACAGGGAGCCTTCGATTTTTCTGTATCGGGTGTCAATGCCTCGCTGGCTATTCCGCTGGCCGAGGCGGATATCAGCGTCCTGGCGATTGCGACGTATGCGACCGATTACTTGTTGGTCAAAGAAGAGAAGCTGGAACGGGCCTTGCAGGTTCTGGAGCAGGCCGGTCACTCGATTAAACGCTAGAGCCGTGAGCAAAGTTATAGCTACATGCTCTGATTACGCTTGTTTCATCTCACTTCCGTGCTTGTGGAAGTTCCACGTAGAAAGTGGATCCTTGTCCTGGTGCACTTTCCGCCCAGACCCGCCCACCGTGGCGATTGATCACTTCTCTGACCAGGTAGAGGCCGATCCCAAGCCCACGGATCGCACTGTCCACAGTGCTGGCACGGTAATAGCGATCGAAGATATGGGGAAGGTCGGATGCGGTAATGCCCACCCCCTGGTCTTTGATCCAGATGAGCACCTGGTTCGGCTGCTCCGCCTGCACGCGTACCCCCACCTTGATGGTTCCCCCCTGGGGACTGTACTTGATCGCATTGTTGAGCAGATTGTTGAAGACCTGCACGAGGCGCTCTGCATCGACGTAGCCGACAACCGGGTCTGTGAGTGCTATTCCTTCCAGCACCAGATGAATCTGGTGCTGATGTGCGGTCGTAGCCTGGCTCTCGATCATCTGGGATACCAGGGCGCGCAGGTCGTGCGGTGCCAGCTGCAGCGCGAACTGATTGTGCTCGATGCGCGTCAGATCGAACAAATCCTCGAGCAGGCGGGTAAGGCGTTCGCCTTGTCGGGTGATGCCCTCGAGTGCTCGCAGTGCCTGATCCGCATCCAGACCCTCTCCCTTCGACATGATGAGGTATAAGAGATCGGCATAGCCCACGATCGCCATCATGGGCGTGCGTAACTCGTGGCTCACCATTCCCAAAAACTCTTGCATGTGCTGCTCCAGGCGTTTCTGGGTCGTCACATCCTGGAAGACGAGCACGGCTCCGGTCACGGTCCCATATTCGTTGCGCAGCGGCGCACTCGAAGTCAGTGCGGGTACCTGGCTGCCATCTGGGCGTACCACCAGGGTGTCCAGTCTGGTGACTGTCTCGCCGCTGAGCGCGCGCACCACAGCAAACTGCCAGGGGAATGTCGGAGGCCCATGCACACGCGGGACCTGGAACTCCTGTGGAGTGATCGACAACGGAGTTCCGACGAATTGTTCCAGGGGAATGCCCA